>RCNB010000865.1_pt1 | contig 19688 bp, 15 predicted proteins | sample 2041321 | NCBI WGS metagenome assembly RCNB01 (sample SAMN09708232, study PRJNA481090) | Marine sediment metagenome, whole genome shotgun sequencing project. | reverse complement strand
GGTATTCCCCTGGTTTACAATTATATAATCACCATCCACGCTGATGGACCACCAGCTATACTTTTGCGTCCCATCATCGGTGGTGACTTTGTGTGGCAGGTAATACATCAGGTTTGGAACGATCTTTATTTCTTCATTGACGGAAAATATTCCATAAGCCCCGAAGCCGGGTTCCTTGATCTCCGTTCCGTATCCCGCAGCAACTCCCACATGTGTAAACTGACTGTAAGTAAAAGTTGTAAAGAACAGAAATATGGCTGCTAGTACAAGGTTATGCTTGTTCTTCATAATATGGTTATTAGTCTGATTAGAAAATATTAATGTATACGCGTGTTTAATAAACATGTTTCATACACATTAAATCAAAAATGCTAACTTTATGCTCTCTGATATGCTCTCTGAATTAACACTTCAATTTTAATCAAAATGGCGCAGATAATAGGAGAAATTGTCCAGGTAATTGGCCCGGTTGTGGATGTCAGTTTTGAAAAATACGGGGAGGATCTCCCTCAAATCCATGATGCACTTGAAATTAAAAGACCCGACGGTTCCATCCTGGTTATTGAATGCCAGCAACATATTGGGGAAAATACCGTTCGTACCATCGCGATGGATTCTACGGATGGTTTACAGAGAGGTATGGAAGCAAAGGCCACCGGTGCTTCCATCAAGATGCCTGTGGGCGATCAGATCAAAGGGCGCCTGCTGAATGTGATAGGAGATGCCATTGACGGGATGGAGCAACCGGATAAAAAGGGAGGGTATGAAATACATAACAAGCCACCCACATTTGAAGAGCTGACCACTGAAAAAGAGGTTTTTTTTACAGGAATTAAGGTAATCGATCTTCTTGAGCCTTATTCCAAGGGTGGGAAAATTGGTTTGTTTGGTGGCGCAGGTGTTGGAAAGACGGTCATCATAATGGAACTTATCAATAATATTGCCAAGCAGTATTCAGGGCTATCTGTATTTGCCGGTGTCGGTGAAAGAACCAGGGAAGGAAATGACCTGCTCCGGGAGATGATTGAATCAGGGGTTATTAAATACGGCAAGGAATTCGAAGAAAGTATGGAAGCCGGCGGCTGGGATCTCAGTAAGGTGGATAAGAAGGAGCTGGGTGAATCACAGGCCACACTGGTTTTCGGACAGATGAACGAACCTCCCGGGGCGAGGGCCACGGTTGCCTTGTCCGGACTGACAGTGGCGGAATCATTCCGTGATGGTGATGAGCAAAGCGGGGGGAGGGATATCCTTTTCTTTGTTGATAATATCTTCCGTTTTACCCAGGCTGGTTCAGAAGTATCTGCACTCCTGGGCCGTATGCCGTCTGCTGTTGGATACCAGCCCACACTGGCAACCGAGATGGGGATCATGCAGGAGAGGATCACGTCCACAAAACGTGGTTCCATTACATCCGTCCAGGCCATCTATGTGCCGGCTGATGACCTGACCGATCCTGCTCCGGCAACTACCTTTACACACCTGGATGCTACTACCGTACTTAGCAGGAAGATATCCGAGCTGGGAATTTACCCGGCTGTTGACCCGCTGGATTCGACCTCCAGGATCCTTTCCTCGGAAGTAGTAGGTGATGAACATTATAATACTGCCCAGCGCGTTAAAGAATTACTTCAGCGCTATACAGTATTACAGGATATTATTGCCATCCTTGGCATGGATGAACTGTCTGACGAAGATAAGCTTGTGGTACACCGGGCAAGAAGGGTTCAGCGTTTTCTGTCCCAGCCTTTCCATGTAGCCGAACAATTTACCGGTATTCCCGGATGTATAGTCTCCATTGAAGATACCATCAAGGCATTCAACATGATCATGGACGGCGAAGTTGACAAGTATCCTGAGATGTCCTTCAACCTGGTTGGCACCATTGAAGATGCCATGGCCAAAGGAGACAAAATGCTTGCAGAATCATAGCCATATGAACCTCCAGATAATCACACCGGATACCAGTATATACGAAGGAAAGGTCAAACTGGTACAGGTACCTGGCAGCAAAGGATCCTTCCAGGTCCTGAAAAACCATGCACCTATCATTTCTACCCTGGAGCAGGGTGAGGTGAAGATTATCGATGATAAGGATCATACTGAATTTTTCTCCATCGGTGGAGGTGTGATCGAGGTCAAGAACAACGAGATCATCATCCTGGCGGAATCATTATAGTGGCTTGTTTTTTGTATATTGTTTCATCAACCATAACATCTGATGATGAAATTTTTACTTGCCGGAATGCTACTCTCCCTGTTGTCGCTGCAGGGAACCAAAGAAAAAGTCAGTTTTCATTCAGAAGACGGTATTGAGATAACTGCCGATAAATACCTTGTCAACGAGGAATATCCCTATATTCTTTTATTTCACCAGGCTGGATCAAGCCGGGGTGAATTCAGGGACATTGCGGAAAAATTTCTGAAACTCAGATACAATTGCCTGGCTGTTGACCTGAGGTCCGGTGATAATGCCAATTTTGTCAATAATGAAACAGCATCCCGGGCAAGGGGCGCAGGAAAATCTGTCAACTTCCTGGATGCCAAGGTAGATATGGCGGCTGCCATTGATTATGCGTTTGATCTTAATTCCAAAGAAGTGATCCTGCTTGGCAGCTCTTATTCTGCTTCTCTGGCCCTGCTTGAGGGATTAGATCATCCAAAGGTCGGGGCCGTTATTGCCTTTAGTCCGGGTGAATACTTTGGAAAGGATCTCAGATTGGAAGACAGCCTGAAAATCTGCTCCAAACCGCTTTTTGTAGCCGTAACACAACGTGAACAACCCTATGTGCGGCAAATGCTTACAGCCTTTTCTGAAGATGACTACACTCTTTTTCAACCAGATACCCTGGGAGTCCACGGAGCCCGCGCACTCTGGGATGATAATCCAACCAAAGATGAATACTGGCTGGCTCTGTTAATGTTTATCAATAATCTCAATAAATAGCCTCAGATCTGGTAAAATACCTGGTCATACGTTTCAGTTCCATCGGTGATATCATACTTACCACACCGGTACTACGCTGCCTGAAAGAGCAGGTAGAGGATGCAGAGGTGCATTTTCTTACCAAAAAGGAATTCCTTCCCTTGATCAGGGTAAATCCGTTTATCGATAAAATCCATATCCTGGATGGTAACATGCATGCTCTGCTCCAGTCCCTGAAAGTAGAACAATTCGATTATATACTTGACCTGCATAAGAACCTCAGGAGTCTAAGGGTAAGATCCTCCATGAAGATCATGTCATTTACCGTTGATAAGATCAACCTGGCTAAATTCCTTATGATCCGGTTTAAGGTCAACAGGCTTCCGGATAAACATATAGTGGACCGCTACATGGAAACGACCAGATTGTTTGATGTTACAAATGATGGTAAAGGACTGGATTATTTCATCCCACCGGAAGACGAGATCGAACTCTCCAGCCTACCCGAAACATTCCGGTCCGGGTACATTGCACTGGTTGTCGGTGCGATGCACGGGACCAAACAAATGCCCGAAGAGAAGATGATAAACATATGCAGGGAACTTGACCTGCCTGTCATCCTGCTGGGAGGCCAGCGTGAAGGAGTGCTGGGGAAAGAGATTGACAAACAAACAGGTGACCAGGTCCTGAATACATGTGGTCAATACAATATCAACCAGTCAGCTTCCCTGATCAGGCAAAGCCGGGTGGTAATAACACATGATACCGGGCTGATGCATATTGCAGCTGCTTTCCATAAAAAGATCCTGTCGGTCTGGGGACATACCATCCCTGAATTCGGCATGTATCCCTATATGCCGGACAGGGCATCGAAGATATTCGAGGTTGTGGGACTTCCATGCAGGCCCTGCACAAAGATCGGTAAAAAGGAATGTCCCAAAGGGCATTTCCGCTGCATGAATGATATAGACTACAGGGAGATCATCAGCACAGCCAGAAAAATCTACTGATTACTGTGCAATGAAGTGGTAAGTTATGGTTCCCGCCTGCCTGGTGGCAGCCTGGTAATCTGTATTAAACCGGGTCCTGAGGGCAGCTTTTTTGGCAGCTTCAGCCAGGCAGATCTCATTTGAAGTGGCACCCGGCTGGCCTGCTTCTGCATGTACAACCCTTCCCTTTTGATCCACAACTATGCTGACCTCTACCAATCCTGATCCCTCACATTTATATACAGGTACGGGCAGGCGGAGATGGTAACGGTTTTCCAGTGAATAATAGATATTTGTAGGTCCGGTGTAGGGTTCCCTTTCCTTCGGGGGGTCATCCTCTTCACCATCCATGATCAGCTCTTCCCTCGATATCTCCTCAAGCTCCTTCAGCCTTTCCTGCATTTCCTGGTATGTCTCCGGTCGGTTGTCATTCATTTCCTCCTCCAGTTCCTGGACATACTTGTCTGTACTGATCTCCTCTTCCACATTCCTTGCCAGGTTTACAGGGACATTTGACCTTGCCTGCTCAAGGTAATCGGCCAGCCGCTGGTCAAATTCCGGATCCGGCATATCCTTTTCGACCTGTTCTTCTGCCAGTTCTTCTTCGATTTCAAATAATATGATGCTGTCGATATAAGACTTTTCAGATGAGATCTTAATGACCAGGAAAATGACGGCCAGGATCATGTGGAAAGCAATGGTTCCAAGTATGCCAGTGGCATTTTCCTGCATCCATTCCTGCATTTTTTCCCGAAAAACCGATTTGTTAAATTTCATCGCCGCCATTTAGGGCAATCAATAATAGTAAATCTTTACTTATTTTAGCTATTATTGAACGAGTAAAATATCAATTCTAGTCTGCCATAACCTAAGCATATGATGATAAAAAAAATCTCCAGATTATCCATTGTTATCCCAATGATCCTATTAGCTGCCATAGCTGAAAATTCCTGTAATTTTCTCAAGGAGATCTCTACCCTGGGGAAATGTGAATTCCGGGTGACCACCCTCGAAGATCCTGAGATTGCAGGAGTAGATGTAAGTCAGATCCGCAGTTTCACCGATTTGAATTTTGTTGATATGGGTATTATCAGCGCGTCCATGCTGACGGGGGATCTTCCGCTGTCCTTTACCCTGAATGTGGAAGCCCGGAACCCAAATCCAGCCATGGCCGCCCTGAACGGCCTGGAATACTTAGCTTTTATTGATGATGTCGAAGTTGCCCGGGGTAATCTTGACAGGCGCATTGAGATCCCTGCCAATGGTGGAGTCACGACCATCCCCTTGAGACTCAATACCGATCTGATAGATATCCTGAAGAAGGATTCCAGGCAGGCACTGGTAAATTTCGGGCTGAACCTGGCCGATGCAGGGAACCGTCCTACCAGGGTAAGTATTAAAGTAAAACCTACCATCCTGGTTGGTGCCATGGAAATTAACTATCCGGGTTATTTCACGGTGAAGCATGATTTTACCAGCGGCGATGAAGAATAGCCCTGCTGGCTAAAACCGGTTAAGGTCAATGGAAAAAATGAATTCTGCCCTGGTATCCCGGGTGTCAGGCAGGTAGATCACCCTCCCACCAACATTAAACGGAAAAAGGAACTGGGCCAGGTGAACATCTGTGGTCAATTCAAGGCCGAGGGATTGGTAATTCTGGTCAACCGGACCGTCTTCGCTGTGGGGTATGTACACATCCTGTCCCCATGCGTAATCATAGAATGCCGCGGCTCTGAACCTCTTGAAATACGCAGCCCTCCATATGTTCCAATCAGGGTAAAACAGGGGAAAGACATAATCGAAGCTTAATTTCTGGAGTCCTACAGCAGTATAGTTTTCAATCCCCCGTGGCATGCTGACCAGGTTCCCCATCAGGTAATTTCCCGGGCTTTGTTTTTGTGCTGCACCAAGGATTTTCAGGGTCTGGTGCCTTAAGAGGCCCGGAAAATATAACACTGCCGTCCCGGCCAATGCTGATCCGAGCTGCTCATCCTCAAAAGGTGTATTCACATAACGGATATCAAACACCTGTCCCACCCGTGGCAGTATATCCCTGTATGCTTTCTTAAGGTAATTATATGCATAGAGCCGGTAATCCAGGAAGGTCATCCCGCTTTTATAGGCGTTCTGTGAATCGTAATAAAAGTAAGTCCTGCTGTATCGCGATTCCACCGAAGGGCGCATTCCCGTGACCCACCTGCCTGTAGTCAGGTTAAGGGGCAGGGAAACTTCAAGATTCAGGCTCATGTCTGTACTGACTGTAGATGGCTTTTCCACTCCGTTCGGTGGAGAACTGACAAAGGGAGTTCCCCCGAAATCATAGGAAAGTTTAAAAACCGGGTACCATCCTGAGTAGGTAAAAGCCGCATGAATGAAATGGTCTTTGTCCCTGTATTCATATCCCAGGGTGGTGGTTGCAGTACTCAGCCTGTTCTGAGAGAAAACCATCACACCCGCTGATACAGGAATTTCTTCAATACTCGGGTCATCAATGTCAAAATACAGGGGTATCCAGCTGTGAAAATTGAACAGGTTGGTAAATTTCCGGTAAGGCCTGGATTCGAAATTTTCCTGTACTTGCTGTGAGGGTTCAGGCACATTTGCTTCCTCATCCGCCGCAGGCAGGTTAAGCTGTTCAGTATCATCAATAACCTCTCCAAGTGAAACAAACCTGTCAGGATCAAAGGCTGATTCCACAACATTAAAACCCTGCGAAGTGTAGTCTGAATAAATCAGCCTGCCGCCATTCGTGGAAAGGCCGGGCATAAAAGCTCCAAAACGAGATGATGTAACACGCTTACATTCATTGGTTTTCAGGTCCAGGGCATAAATATTGTCAATCCCCGAAAAGGTTCCCCGAAAAAGTAAATAATCTTCTCCGGCAAATAGTTCCGCAATATCTTTTGATCCGGCATTAAAAAGGGTCTTCCAGGCTGATCCTGCCAGGTCATAATATACGATTCTCTTCCCGCTTGTTCCCAGGGCTGTCATATAAATACCCTTCTGGTCCCCGGCCCAGACAGGGAATTGCAAATAGCTATTCCCGGGAGAAGGGATCCGGTGAAGTACTTCTCCATTTCTTTCAGCTATGACTACCAGAAAGTATTGATTTTGCAAATCAGTTTCAACGGCGACCACCTTTGTCGCATCCGGTGAAAGATCAGGTGCAAAATAACGGCTTTTCGAAGTCAGCATTTTCTCTGTCCCCGCTTTTATATCAAATACCTTAATGATGGAAAAGTTACTCCTCTCCCAGCGGACATCAGGAATGATCTCAGTCCAAACAACCTTCCCCTTGCCAACAGAGATATTGGCCGGATTATAAAATCCCGGCCTGTGAATGCGCTTTTCATTCCCTTCCCGGTCAATTACCACAAATTCACTGATCTGGTCAATACCTGATTTTTCAGCAAATACAAGGCTGTCATTTATATAACTTGGAAAGCGGTAACCGGTAAAATGCTTTGAATTCCGTTGATTCAACCTTCTTGACTGTGTCAGGCTGCGTAAACTGTCGCGGGATGCCCAGTGGGATCTTAGTATTTCAAAAGTCTCCTGGTACAGTCCCACTTTCGAGGAACCGGCATATTTTTTCAGGCCAAAATAAAAAGGATATATGGTATAGGGATTCCTGGCCGTATAATCAACCATTTTCCCCCAAAAATCTTTCTGGTATTTATTCCTTGCATGTGCAACCATCTGATAACCATACTTGTAATGATTGGGGATATAATCCTTGTATGAGCCCATGGTGGCTTTTTCATAGGAGTAAAGTCCGGGTACCTCTGCCAGAATCGCCTTAATTTCCATTTCAAAAGAGGGCAGCCTGCCCCGGCCGGCTCGTGACAATCGTGTTTCAGCATCTACTGCATCCCCTTCCAGGTACCAGAATGGCATCAAGCCGGCTACAGCCCCAATCCCCATTTCCCCGGTAACATATGAGAGCCCTTTGGTGAATCCCTGCCTCAATTTATCGATCTGCACGACATGCCTGAACTCATGAAGGGCAAGCTGTTCAAGGTAATCATGCGGGTACATGTGGGGGGAAGGTGTAGTGACCAGCTCCATCCGTTTGGGAGCCCATGCTACAAATCCATTGGAACGTACCGAATGGTTATGGAGTATCACTGGTATTTTTGCAGGCTTATGATCCAGGTATCCGGCATTTGGCTCATAATAATATTCCAGGATATTTGTAAGCCGCTGTGCTTCCTGATCGAAGCTTTCGGGATAGATAACCCTGAAGTGCCCGGTCCGGATCTGCCTCCATTTCAGGTATCCCGGATCTTCTCCCTGGTTATAGAACTGGGCATGGCCTGACAATACAAGGAGGAGTAAAATTCCTGTGTTGAGAAGCTTCAATGATAATGTGCCTGCCCGTCCCATAAAATATCATGAAAAATATAAATTCCGGGTATGATAAAAAAACATTAAATTCGCCAAAGTTATTATTAGACCTCTCTCAATATAAAAAGAATACTGGTGAAAACATTTCAATTCTGGAATAATATAACCGGCTGGTTTACCTTCCTGATCGCAACCATCGTATATTTAATGACAATGGAACCCACCACAAGCCTTTGGGATTGTGGGGAGTTCATTGCAACTGCCTATAAACTGGAAGTGACCCATCCTCCTGGAGCCCCCCTGTTTATGATCCTGGCCCGGTTCTTTTCCATTTTTGCTTCCGGTCCAGAAAACGCTGCAAAAATGATCAATGCGGTATCTGCGCTGGCCAGCAGCTTTACCATCCTCTTTTTATTCTGGACCATTACGCATCTTGGCAGGAAGCTGGTCCAGAATGTTGAGAAGCCATCTGCTGCGGGACTGGTAGCCATTCTGGGAGCCGGCTTTGTGGGCGGCATGGCTTATACATTTTCGGATTCTTTCTGGTTCTCGGCTGTAGAAGGGGAAGTCTATGCCTCCTCATCCTTTTTCACAGCCATAGTATTCTGGGCCATCCTGAAATGGGAAAATGTGGCCAATGAAAAACATGCCACCCGGTGGATCCTGCTGATTGCCTATTTAATGGGACTCTCCATCGGGATCCACCTGCTTAACCTGCTTGCGGCACCTGCCATTGTCCTGGTTTACTACTTTAAAAAATATAAAGTTACCCCCCGCGGTATCATCTATTCCCTTATCCTTTCGCTGCTGATACTCGGATTCCTTCAGTATGGCATTATCCTTTGGTTTATCAGGCTTGCAGGATATTTCGAGCTGGCCTTTGTCAATGGATTCGGACTGCCCTATAATACCGGCGTCATATTCTACCTGCTGCTGGTCATAGCCGGGATCATTTACGGTGTATACTATACCCATAAAAAGAAGAAAGCTACGCTCAATACGGTCATCCTGGCCGCGGCACTTGTATTGATCGGATTTTCATCTTATTTCATGATCCCTATCCGGTCAAAACCCAATCCTCCCATGGATATGAATAACCCGGAGACGGTCTTTGACCTGATCCCCTACCTGGCCCGGGAACAGTATGGACAACGCCCGCTGTTGAAGGGGCATTATTATAATGCACCCATTATCGGGACCGAAGAAACCCGTGCCAATTATCAAAAGAAGGATGGTAAATATGTCATCAAGGATCATAAGATCGAATATGTATACGATGAACGCCTGACAACCGTTTTCCCGCGCATGTACAGCAATGATCCTAAACATGTAACGGCCTATGAGAGCTGGGTAAACATCAAAGGGACCCGGGTACAGGTACAGGACCGCAGCGGTGAAACAAAAACCATCATCAAACCCTCTTTTGGCAGTAACCTGGCTTTTTTCTTCAAGTACCAGGTCGGCCATATGTACCTGCGTTATTTCATGTGGAATTTTTCAGGCCGTCAGAACGATAACCAGGGATATGGAGGCATCCTGAACGGGAACTGGATCTCAGGCATCAAGTTCATTGACGAAGCCCGCCTGGGCAAGATGGATAAATTACCGGACCGGATGGCCAACCATCCTGCCAGGAACAGGTATTTCATGCTCCCGTTCCTGCTGGGGATCATCGGTATGTTCTATCATTATAATAAACACAGGAAGGATTTCTTTGTGGTTCTTACCCTGTTTATCCTGACCGGGATAGCCATTGTTGTATACCTGAACCAGAAACCAATGGAACCCAGGGAGCGTGATTATTCCTATGTGGGATCATTCTATGCTTTTGCGATCTTTATCGGCCTGGGGGTAATGTCCCTGTACGAGATGCTTAAAAAAAGGGTGCCAGTCCTTGTCAGCGCGGGGATCGCCACTGTTATCAGTGCCATCCTGGTACCCGGCATAATGGCCAGGGAAAACTGGGATGACCATGACCGTTCCGGCAGGTATACGGCGAGGGACCTGGCACATAATTACCTGAACAGCTGTGCACCCAATGCTATATTATATACGAATGGGGACAATGATACTTTTCCTCTGTGGTATGCCCAGGAGGTGGAAGGGATACGGACCGATGTGAGGATCATCAATCTCATGCTGTTCAATACCGAATGGTATATTGACCAGATGACAAGACAAGCCTATGAATCTGATCCCGTACCCATGTCCCTGCCACCGGAAAAATGGCAGGATGGGACCAATAACATCATCTACATGTTTGAAAAGGTGAAAGGAAATGTCGACCTGAAACAGGTCATTGATTTCGTAGCCAATGAGGATCCCAGGACCAAATTCAATCCACAACCCGGCATGTCGCTGGATTTTATCCCCAGTAAAAAATTTAAAATCCCAGTAGACAGAGAAAAGGTCCTGCGAAATGGTGTTGTCCGTGAAAAGGATTCAGCACTGATCCTTCCCGAGATCACCTGGGCAATCAATAAAAGCTCGATTTTAAAGAATGAAATGATGCAGCTGGATATCATGGCAACATCGGACTGGGACCGACCCATATATTTTGTGGCTGCAGGCAGTGAGGGCGCCATGAACCTGGAACCTTATTTCCAGATGGATGGGCTGGCCTACCGTTTGGTCCCAATATCAACTCCCGGAAGGAATTTCCTGAGTTACGGGCGCATTGAAACCGACACATTGTGGGACCGGATGATGAATACATTCAAATATGGCCGGATGGAACAGCCGGATGTGCATCTCGATTATTATAATATCCGTACCCTCTCTGTAATAAAACTCAGGAATAAGTTTAGCCGTCTGGCAAGTGAACTCATTGCCGAAAACAAGCTTGACTCGGCGGTAGTGGCATTGGACCGCTGCATGGAGCTCATGCCCCATCCCAAGGTGCCGTATGATGGCTTCATACCTCCGATTGTAAGGGCCTATTACAATTGTGATCAGCACGAAAAAGGATTTGAGATCCTGCGCCAACATGTCGATCTGCTGAAAGAAGATCTGGCCTATTATTACGACCTGAAGCTGGAATACCGGCAGACCCTGGATTATGAGATCCGCGTTTCACTGCAGCTTATGCAGGAATATCAGAATATGGCCAGGCAATACGGTGAAGAGGAGGCAGCAGATGAGATCAACGAACAGTTCAATAATTATTACCAGCGATACCTCCAGGAAAGAGGTTAAGCTTCCCTGTTCATAAGTGTTTCTGCAAAAGTGGCCAAGATTTCTTTGCGGCCTGCATCGGCATTTACCCTCTCCAGGTATTGAATGGATTTGTCAAAATAGGCCAGTGCAAGATCACCTGATATGCTATCAATGCCAAGCTGATGATAAATATTGCTTACTTCCCGGATTTTTATTTCCGGTGTAAGACCTTCTTTTTCAAGCAGATCAGTTAACCTTGACCTTGTCTCTGGGTCTGACAGCTCCAGTGCCTTTATCAGCAGGAATGTTTTTTTATTGGTAACAATATCATTGCCGATCTTTTTCCCGAATTTTTCCGGATCTCCGTATACATCCAGATGATCATCCCTGATCTGGAATGCCATACCCAGATTCCTTCCGAATTCAAACAGGAGCTCCGCATCAAGCATATCAGCCCCGCCTGAGATGGCCCCTGCTTTCAGGCTGGCGGCGATCAGGACAGCCGTCTTTAATTCTATCATTTTCAGGTATTCTCCAACAGTGACATCCATCCGGGATTCAAAATTCATATCGTATTGCTGACCCTCGCAAACCTGCAATGCAGTCAAATTAAATAGCTGAAGCAGATCTTTCAGATATTGATCATCTGACTCGGAGATGATCTTATAGGAAAGGATGGACATGACATCACCAGAGAGGATAGCAGTATTGTGATCCCACCTTTTATGAACAGTTGGATGTCCCCGGCGGATATTTGAATTATCCATGATATCATCATGCAAGAGGGTGAAATTATGAAAGAATTCAATGGCCAGGGCCGGTTTAATGGCCCTGTGGACCGCATCATTGAAAATGCTGCATGACATTAATACCAGGGCCGGCCGTAAACGCTTCCCGCCTATCGACAGGATATATCTTACCGGCGCGTAGAGTTCTTCCGGGAAACGGCCAATGGCATAATTTTCCAGTTTATCATTAATGATCTGCTGTGCCTCTTCAAATCTTAACATAACCGGGGTATAATTCCTAAAATTAGCATAAAATCGACACTCCCCCAATCCTGTTCATTCATTCACCCTTGAGGTCAGAATCCAATCCCACATTTTTTCCTATTTTTACGCCCGATATCTGGCTTCATCTTTGCAGGAGGTGAGTTAAACCATATGCTGATATGAGATTTCGCCCATTATTTCTTTTTGTTTTGCTTTTGGCAACCGGCTTATCAGGTTTGGCTGAAGGCTATGAAATTAATTTCTCCATGCCTTCTTTACAGGGCGACACAATGGTTCTCGGACACCGTTTCAATGCCAGTTTTGTTCCACAGGATACCGTCATTACCGACGGCCAGGGCAGTGGTACTTTTTCCGGTAATGAACCACTGCCTGAAGGAATGTACCTGGTATTCCTGCCCGATCAGACTTTTTTCGACCTGCTGATCGGCAAGGATCAGTTTTTCGAATTCGAAACCGATACCGGTGATTATGTCGCCAATATGAAGATCTTGGGCTCAGTGAACAATGAAGCATTCTATGCCTACCAGCTGTACCTGAAAGAAAGCAGGGAGAAAGCGCAGGCCCTTCAGATAAAAATATCCTCCGCCACCAATGCTGCCGATTCAGCATCCTCCAGGGAGGCCCTTGATCAGTTGAATGCTTCTGTCAGCCACCATATCGAGGAGTTGATTTCAGCCAACAACGATAATTTTTTCGGCGTATTCCTCAAGGCCCTGCAGGAAGTCAAGGTGCCAGATCCGCCGCTGGGTGCAGACGGCAAACCACTTGATCCTGCATTCGGGTACAAATATTACAAGGCTCATTATTTCGATAATTTCAATTTTACCGATGTACGCCTCCTTCGCACCCCTTTTTATGAGCAAAAAATCATGACCTACATCGAAAAAGTCGCTTTTCAGTCCCCCGACTCACTAATAAGGGACGTGGATATGCTGATCGAAGGATCCCGGTCAGATCCCCAACTTTTCCGCTATATGCTGATCACACTGTTCAATCATTTTGCCAAAAGCCAGATCATGGGGATGGATGCCGTTTATATACACATCGCGGACAAATACTATATCCCCGAGGCAGAATGGAGTGATCCGGAATTCATCAGCAAGCTGAAGGAAAGGGTGGAAAAGTCCAAACCCACACTGATCGGTACAAAGGCCACAGATATCCAGCTGGTTGAGGTACACAGTGATCATTTCATACAGTCAGGTGAAGATGAAGACCTGAAGAAGAATCCCTACGTGGGAAAATTCTTCCAGCTATACGATATAGATGCCAGTTATACCATCCTTTATTTCTGGGAAGCTGACTGCGGACATTGTAAAAAAGCCACACCCGCACTTTACGAAGCCTACAAACGGCTGAAAACAAAAGGAATAGAAGTGGTAGCTGTGAATACCCTCTCAGGTGAGGAAGGCAAGGTGAAGTGGATTGACTATATCAATGAAAACGGCTTTTATGACTGGGTTAATTGCTGGAATCCATATGATTTTACCTACAAGAATATCTATGATGTCATGACCACTCCTCAATTGTTTGTGCTCAATGCGGACAAGGAGATCGTCGCCAAGCGGATCGCACCCGAACAGGCTGAAAAGATCATAGAATCAATGCTTGCTAATGAATAATTTAGGGTCAATGACTGAGCGTAAACGAATGAAACTGGTGTTGGAAAATGGATCAGCATTCCCTGGAATATCTTTCGGTTATGACCGGTCAATCTCCGGGGAAGTGGTCTTTAACACTGCTATGACCGGCTATCCTGAAAGCCTTACCGACCCCTCCTATAAAGGACAGATCCTGGTACTTACCTATCCTCTGATCGGTAATTACGGTGTGCCGGATGAAAAGGTTGAGGGGAATTTGTTCAAACATTTTGAGTCTGACCGCCTGCATATCTCGGGATTGATTGTATCAGATTATTCAATGGAGTACAGTCACTGGAATGCAAAAAAAAGCCTGGGCGAATGGCTGCAACAACATACGGTCCCAGGAATCTACGGCATTGATACACGCCATCTGACAAAGATACTCAGGGAAAAGGGGACCATGCTGGGTAAGATCATACAGGAGGGTGAAGAAGTAGCGCTTTACGATCCTAACCAGGACAACCTGGTATCACAGGTAAGTGTCTCAAAAAAGGAAGTTTACGGAAATGGAAAATTCAGGATCCTGCTGATAGATTGCGGGGTAAAATACAATATCATCCGCTATTTATTGCAACGGGATACGACCGTAATCAGGGTTCCCTGGGATTATGACTTTTTCGATGAGCCCTATGACGGGCTTTTTATATCAAATGGACCGGGAGATCCCAAACAATGCATGGATACTGTCAGGAATCTTACAAAGGCCTTTTCGCAAGATACTCCGATCATGGGCATCTGCCTTGGCAACCAGCTGATGGCACTGGCATCAGGAGCAGATACCTACAAACTGAAGTACGGACACAGAAGCCACAACCAGCCAGTACTGCAAATGGGTACGGACAACGCTTATATCACCTCTCAGAACCATGGTTTTGCGATCAACAACAATACCCTGAGTGCAGACTGGAAACCCTATTTTATCAATCTCAATGACCAGACCAATGAGGGTATGATCCACCGGTCCAAGCCCTTTTTTTCAACACAATTCCATCCGGAGGCGTCGGGTGGACCGATGGATACGGATTTCCTCTTCGACCAGTTTATTGACCTGATCGAAAAGTCAAAAAAATAAGCGGATTATTCCCTGACCTGCCCGTCTCCGTAGATAATGTATTTTGTGGAAGTCAGTTCCTTCAGTCCCATGGGACCCCTGGCATGTAACTTCTGCGTACTGATCCCGATCTCTGCCCCGAACCCGAATTCAAAACCATCCGTGAACCGGGTGGAAGCGTTTACATAAACAGCAGCAGCATCCACCTTGTTCAGGAAAGCCTGTGCCCTGGTATAGTTCTCCGTAATGATGGCTTCACTGTGGCCCGACCCATACTGCTGTATATGTCCTATTGCATCATCCATGGAGGGTACAACAGCAGCGGATATGACCAGATCGAGAAATTCTGTTTCCCAGTCCTCATCCGTTGCGGGCTTTGCGCCATCGATCAGCTGGCAAACTGTTTTGTCACCCCGAATCTCAACCTTATGCCTAATTAATTCAGCTCCCACCCTGGGTAAAAATTCACCGGCAATTTTTTCATGCGCCAGCAGGCTTTCTGCCGCATTACATACCCCGGGGCGCTGAATTTTTGCATTGACCGTAATGGCTACTGCTTTATCCAGGTCAGCCGACTCATCAACATAGATATGACAATTCCCAACCCCCGTCTCGATAACCGGAACATGGCTGTTCTCCACCACAGCACGTATAAGACCTGCACCACCCCTCGGGATCAGCAGGTCCAGGTACTGGTCCAATTGCATTAGAGCAACCGCGCTATCCCGGCTTGTATTTTCCACCAGTTGCAGGCATTCAGCAGGGAAACCTTCTGCTGCCAGTACCTTCTGAATGATATCTGTAATGGCCCTGTTGGAAGCATAGGCCTCCTTCCCGCCCCTCAGGATGGCTGCATTACCTGTCTTCAGACAGAGTCCGAATACATCCGCGGTAACATTCGGCCGGGATTCATAAATAATCCCAATCACGCCCATGGGCACCCTTTTCTGGCCGATTACCAGCCCATTTGGCCTTTTTTTCATGGCCAGTATTTCCCCGACAGGATCCTCCAATGCTGCAATTTCTGTCAGTCCCTCAGCCATGGATTTAATCCTGTCCTCTGTTAATAGGAGCCTGTCCATTATGGCCCCCTTCAAACCGGCTTCTTCTGCATTTACCATATCATCCTGGTTGGCTTTCAGAATATTTCCCGATTCCCTTACGAGACTTTCAGCAACATGCCCGAGAACCTTGTTCTTATCGGCAGTAGAAGCCATGGCCAGGAACAATGACGCTTCTTTGGCCTTCCTCCCTTTGATGATCACTTCTTCCATATAATGTGCTTATTTGATTGCTATTTATGTGGTGGTAAAAAGTGTTCCGATCTCTTGGCCTTCCACTGCCTTGAGTATGTTTTTCGGATTTTGCCCGTTCAGGATCAGGGTATCAATGCCTTTCTCCCGGCAAATCTTTACGGCATTGATCTTGGTTAGCATTCCTCCCTTCCCGAACGACGATCCGGAACCCTGTGCAGCCATTTCAATCTCTTCGGTAATTTCATGCACCTCGGTCAGCATTTCAGCATGCTCATCCTGCTTGGGATCGGTAGCATAGAATCCATCAATATCGCTCATGATGATCAACAGGTCCGCATCGATCAGTCCCGCTACCTTGGCCGAAAGGCTGTCATTCTCACCGAACTGTATCTCCACCGTTGACACCGTATCGTTCTCATTCACAACAGGTATTATTTTCATCGTGATCAGTTGATCCAGGGTATTCCGGGCATTGATCCTCCTGGTCTCATCATCCAGTCCCTCAGGAGTGAGCAGCACCTGTGCCACCATCTGGTGATATTCATCGAAAAATTTCTGGTAAATGCGCATGAGCTCTGCCTGTCCGATGGCAGCCAATGCCTGTCTTGCTATCAGTCCATCAGGAGGGGCATCCATTTTCAGTCTTCCCGCGCCAACTCCGATGGCCCCGGATGAAACGAGGATCACTTCTTTGTCACAACTCATCAGATCTGATAATACCATGGTGAGTTTTTCCATCCTTGTGAAATTCATTTTCCCGCCGGGATGGGAAAGGGTGGAGGTCCCAACCTTTATAACTATCCTTGTCTTGCCAGCCAATCTGGCTCTGCTTTCTGTCATTGTATTAAAACCTTTCATTTAATCTTCCAATAGTTTTTGCAAGGCATTATCGATCTTATCAAATCTGAAAGACTCCATGCGCGTATCCATTTTTTTACGGATCTCTTCCAGGCAAAGGTTACCAAGGCTGCCTTCATGCGTGTGTACAATTTTATCCTCAGGAGTAAAGGTATGATTGCGAATTTGCCTGGCAATTTCCTGGTATGCATCACGAAATGGCATTCCCCCCATCACCAGCTGGTTCACCTTGTCTACACTGCTGATATGCCGGTAGACCGGATCCTCAAGAATGTCTTCCCGGATATTCACCTGCAGGAGAACCTTTTCTGCCATATAGAGGCAGGCCTGCAGTTCTGAAAATGCTTTCATCAGGTTTTCCTTGAGAACCTGAAAATCCCGGTGATATCCGCTGGGCAGACCGCTTATGACCAGGTCCGCTTCCGTCGGAAGGGATTTGATCCGGTTACACTTGGCCCTGATCAATTCGAAAACATCCGGGTTCTTCTTATGGGGCATGATACTGGAACCTGTTGTATATTCCTCCGGGAAGGAAATAAAATCATGGTTTTGTCCCATGTACAGGGTGACATCCACAGCAAGCCTGGCCAGGGTCCCGGCAAGGGATGAGAGGGACTGGGCCGTGATTTTTTCAAGCCTTCCCCTCGACATCATGGCATGCATCACATTGTACCGGAGTGATTCAAAACCCAGCAGCTCCGTTGTCATCTGCCTGTCTAAAGCAATGGATGTGCCGAAACCCGCCGCTGCTCCAAGGGGATTTTGATTGGCCACCTGAAAGGCAGCCTGTAAAAGGATCACATCATCCGTTATATCTTCGGCAAAGGAGGCAAACCACAATCCGAAACTGGCCGGCATGGCCACCTGGAAGTGGGTATATCCAGGCATTAATGCACCCTGGTGTTCCTTACTCAGCAGCATCAGGGCATTGAAAAGATCCCTGGTAACCAGGAGTGTTTTGCGAATCTCATCCCGGATATATAAATGCAGGTCCACCGCCACCTGATCGTTCCTCGATCGGCCGGTATGTACTTTTTTGCCAGTATCTCCCAGCTTTTCAGTAAGGGTTTTCTCCACCTGGGAATGGATATCTTCCACCCCCGGCTCGATGGAGAATTTCCCTTCCTCGACTTTTCTGTACATGTTTAACAATGCCCCCTTCAGGTCCTTGTACTCGTGATCAGACAGGATCCCTATGGACCTGAGCATGGCAGCATGTGCAAGGGTCCCCATAATATCATATCGCGCCAGGGATTGGTCCAGTTCCCTGTCACTGCCAATGGTAAATTCCTCAATCTCCTTATTGACGGAGACTCCTTTTTCCCAGAGTTTTTTCATAGATCCATGGTTTTAAATTCAGATCTGCAACCCTTCCAGCAGTTGTATATAATTTCTGATCCCCTGCCTGATCTCATCAACACAGATATATTCATCCGCCGTATGCGAGCGGCTTGAGTCCCCGGGGCCAATTTTCAGGGTTGGAAATGACATCTGGGCCTGGTCTGAAAGGGTCATTGAACCATAGCTTTTCAATCCCAATGCATGTCCCCGTTTTACCACCGGGTGCTCCCCGGAAATAAATGAGGGCCGCAGCCTGAAAGATCTGGCCTTTACCTCCCCTTTTATATGCTGCCTGATCACTTCAAATACCTCTTCATTTGAATACTGTTCATTGGTCCGGATATCGGCCACCCAGCTGCATTTATCGGGTACAACGTTATGCTGGGTGCCGGAGGAGATCATGGTAACCTGCATGCTCACCTGTCCGAGCCACTCAGATGTTTTCTCAAAGCGATATTCCGAGATCCAATCAATGTCTTTCATGGCCATGTAAATGGCATTTTCTCCCTCTCCCCTTGCTGCATGGGCACTCGTTCCCAGTCCCACGCCGTCAATCACCATCAAACCCTTCTCTGCCACGGCCATCTGGTTCATCGTAGGTTCGCCTATGATACCCAGGTCAATCTTACCCAGGTCATCCAATATGCTGTCTACGCCTTTTTGCCCCGAAACCTCTTCTTCCGCACTTGCTACAAAGAGCAGGTTGAAGGGCAGGTCTTTCCTTCCATGATAATAGAGAAAACAGGCCAGCAGGGATACCAGGGAGGCACCTGCGTCATTACTCCCCAGTCCATAGATCCTGTCCCCTTCCTCCCCGGGCAGGTAAGGGTCCCTGGTCCATCCTTCTACCGGTTTGACCGTATCCACGTGCGAATTGAGCAGAATGTTGGGCTTATCCCCTGAAATCCTGTGCTCTGTCCAAACATTATTATGCTTGCGTCGGATTGGCAGGCCATGATTTTTCAAGGCATCTTCCATGAGATCAGCTGCCTGTTTTTCGTCACGGCTTACCGAGGGGATCCTGATCAATTCCTTTAGCAGGCCCACAGCCATATCCAGACTGGCATCCAGGTCCATACCGGTATTATTTCAGTTTTTCAATTTCGTT
>RCNB010001639.1_pt1 | contig 19708 bp, 17 predicted proteins | sample 2041321 | NCBI WGS metagenome assembly RCNB01 (sample SAMN09708232, study PRJNA481090) | Marine sediment metagenome, whole genome shotgun sequencing project. | reverse complement strand
TGTAATCCCTGAAAAAGGCGATCGGACCTGTTTTATGATAATCCGGGAGTTTGTCTCTGCCGTTGGCCTTGCCCAGTTGGGCAGCCATGAGTGAGCCGACTTTGGTGAAGGCTTGGCCTGTGGCCGGATTGATGCCGGCCAAAATGTTGTTATTTGTCATTCGGATGTTTCGTCTCAAAGAGGCCGGATCAGTATTTTTATTGAAGAAATCAAAAGCTTCCTCGAGGTCTTTTTCATTTTTTGCGAGAGTCCGGGAGTGCCAATAATAATGGCTCAACCCGTAGGAAAAAGCCTGCTCACAAGCCGAATAAACAGACTCTTCCAGCTCATCCGTTACGTAAACCGGGGTATCCAGGTCTTCTTCCAGGACGAGCTCAGCCAACTTGTAAGCGTAAAACTCCCTGTCAAAGGTTTCCAGGTTGGATGCGATGGCCACGGCAAAATTTGCCATCGGAAAAACCAGGAAATAGGTTTTTGTCTCTGCCTGACTTCCCCCGTGACTGATCTGGAAATGCCCTCTACGGGGGCGGACCATCCAACTCATGCCCCTCCCCGTGAGGAGGCCATCCTTTGTGGCCATGGGAACCAGCATCTGCCTCCATGTTTGAGGCTCCAGAAGTTTTCCCTGGATGATCCCTCGGGCATACTTCAAAAGATCGACGACAGTCGATCGGGTGCCTCCAGCCGCAAACCGGCTGGATATGTCTACATATTCGGATCGGGCGATCCTGCCGCTTACAAACCAATACCCCTTAACGCGGTTGGGAATGGGAGCCGTCGGATCATCCATCCGAGAATCGGACATTCCCAGCGGATCGAAAATGTGTCGTTGGATATACTCGCCGTAAGAAAGGCCCGAAACCTTCTCGATGGCAGCTCCAAGGAGATTGTATCCGTAGCTGGAATAATGGTATTTGGTGTCGGGTTCGGCAACAAGGTCAAAGTCCTGAAAGATGGCGATGGCTTCTCGTGTGTTTTTGTGGGTTTTGTTGTGCAGTTCTTTATCTCGGTCCACATAGTGAGGGATACCTCCCAGATGTCCCAGCAGTTGCCGGATTGTGATCGGCCATTTTTTTTGCGGGAAATACGGGACATACGCCTGTATCTCAGCATCCAGGTCCATTTTCCTCGTTTCCACAAGCTGCAGGACAGCAAAAGCTGTAAAGGTTTTTGTGATGGAGGCCATCCGGTAGGAACTTTCTGGCTTAGCCGGGACTCTGTTTTCCAGATCAGCATAGCCGAAACCACGGGACCAGGTGAAATCGTCCTTGATAAAACCCACAGAAATTCCCGGTGTTTGGTCAAAGGCCATCTGTTCGTTGGCGAATTTTTCAAAGGCTTGGATGGCCCGATCATAAGGCAGTTGGCCGGCCGGTTTTTCTTGCAGGGAAAAAAGCCAAGAAAAGAGGCCTAAAAATAGCAAAAGAGCTGTGCAGATCAGCTTGGACCGGGATGTTCGTTTTTTCAATCTATGATAGTGCATACCCGAACACGATAAAAAGAATTAGAGAAATCCCTGCAGCGATCAGGGCATACGGGATCTGTGTGCGGACATGATCGATATGGTCGGTTGCTGAAGCCATCGAAGAGATGATCGTGGTGTCGGAAATCGGCGAACAGTGATCTCCGAACACACCCCCTCCCAAAACGGCCGCAATGATCAGCCCGGGATGAAGGCCGATGATGCGGATGATCGGGACGGCTATCGGGATCATGATGGCAAACGTTCCCCAGGATGTGCCGGTGGAGAACGCGATGAAACAGGAGATCAAGAAAAGCACGGCTGGGATGATCCCTGGATTGAGAGTGGTTTTGGCGGCTTGGGCGACGAAGGGGCCGGTACCGAGGACCTCGCAGGTGTCGCCGATGGCAAAAGCCAGGATCATCAAGCTTGCCAGAGGAACAAGGCCTCCCACTCCCTTCATGAAAATAGCTGTTATCTCCTTGGTCCTCATGATTCCCTGCGCCCTGTAGGCGATGGCCCCCGCCATTAAGCCGAGGATGACCGCCCAAAGGACGGACAGGGACCCCGATCCTTCCTTCAGGTTTCCTTCGCCTGTGATGATCAGGATGACTGGCATGGCCACGACCATAGTGATCACCGGGATCAACATGTTGATCGCCCGGGGGGTTACGCCAGGTTTTTCTTCCATCATCACCACATCGTCCGCGATCAGGGGTTCGGCCCCGTCTCGCAGGAGCTTGTTTTCTTCCCGTACCCGCTTCTCGGCTTTTTTCATCGGACCGATGTCCTTCCGGGCTATCACCACAAAAAGGACCAACAAAAGGGCTGTGATGGCATAAAAGTTGAAGGGCATCGAAGAAACAAGGATTCGGACGGGATTTTCCATTCCCTGGGTGGCCAGAAGGCCGATAACAAAGGCCCCCCATGCATTCAACGGGATGAGGATGCACTTGGGAGCAGAGGTGGAGTCGAGGATATAGCTCAGCTTCTCCCGGGAAACCTTGAGTTTGTCGAAAATCGGGCGGCAGACAGCCCCAGAAACGAGAACGCAGATGCTGGATTCGATGAAGATTACAAATCCCAAAAACCAGGCAAGGAGGCCGGCAGATCTGTGAGTCCGGACAAGTCCTTTTCCTACCACCCAGTTCACGAACCCCTTCATCCCTCCCGAGTACTGGGTGAAGGTGATGATTGCGCCGATCATCGCGCTGAAAAGCACCACCCGGGTGTTGTCGGCATCCTTGAACACAGCGACCAGGGCGTTTATCGTCTGGATAAGTCCAACCAACGGATTCCACCCGTGGATGATGGTCCAGCCGAACCAGATTCCAAAAACTAGAGAGATGTACACATGTTTTGTTTTGATGGCCAAAAAGATGGCCAAAAGAGGGGGAAGGATGGAGATCCAGCCAAATGTATCCATTAGCCGTACTTTACCCAAGTGACAATATCACCGCCTCCCTCTTATGTCAACTCATACGAGGTGATTACGGAGGAAGAGGGCGGTGTGGGATTTTTTGGACCGGATGATTTGCTCTGGAGTGCCTTTGGCAACAACGCGGCCTCCTTTTTCCCCACCTTCGGGTCCTAGGTCTATGATGTGATCGGCACATTTGATCACATCCATGTTGTGTTCGATGACCACGACTGTGTGCCCGTAGTTCACAAGTTTCTGGAAGGTGTCGAGCAGGACGGAGATGTCGTTCGGGTGAAGGCCGATGGTGGGTTCGTCAAATAAATAAAGGATTCTTTTCGTCCTTTGATGGACTAGGTTATGGGCAAGCTTGATCCGCTGCAGTTCGCCGCCGGACAGGGTTGTGGTGGGCTGCCCCAACCTGAGATAACCCAGTCCCACCTCTATAAGCGGAGCTAGTTTTTTTCGGATTTTTGGGCGTTCGGCAAAAAAAATGCATGCTTCTGAAATACTCATCTTCAAAACATCGCTGATGTTCTTGCCTTTGTATTTGATATCCAGGATTTCGTCCTGGAATCTTCGGCCTTTGCACGCTTCACAGGTCAGGACGATGTCCGAGAGAAACTGCATCTCCACGATTTGCTGACCTGCACCTTTGCATTCCTCACAGCGCCCTCCAGAGGTGTTGAAGGAAAAAATCCCCGGTTTGTAACCCATGGCCTGGGCTTCTCGTGTTTGACTGTATACCTCCCGGATGTCGTCCATGGCTTTGGTGTAGGTGGCAGGGATGGATCTGGGAGATGTGCTCAACGGGGATTGGTCGACCATCAGGATTTTATCAATTCCCTCTCGTCCTGCGATTTCCTGGAAACCGTCGAATGATTTTCCTTGCCAACCCAAGTAAAGGACATCATGCAGGAGGGTGCTTTTGCCCGATCCAGAAACACCTGTGACACACGTGAAAATGTTTAAAGGAATTTGGATATCGAGATGACAAAGGTTGTGTTTATGGGCATTGTGGATGGTCAAAAAAGATCCGGGTTTGCGTCTTTTTTCCGGTATTTTTATCTCTTTTTCCCCTCTCAGGTAATCCGCGGTGAGAGACCCAGAATAGGCTAAAAAATCTTTCAAAGGGCCGGCGTACACGATTTCTCCTCCTGCCTCTCCCGCCAGAGGGCCCAGATCGATAAGATATTCGGCAGATTTAATAATCTCGGGGTCGTGTTCCACTACAAGAACTGTGTTTCCAATCTCTTTGAGAGATTTGAGGATGTCGATAAGGCGTTGGTTGTCGCGTGCGTGGAGTCCGATACTCGGCTCGTCCAGTACAAAAAGGGTTCCCACCAGGGATGTGCTAAGGGCTGCGGCCAGGTTGATCCGCTGGGCTTCGCCACCGCTCAGGGTAAATGTCATCCTGTCCAATGTGATGTAATCCAGCCCGACTTCCAACAAAAATTTCAGCCTGTTTTGGATTTCTGCGATCAATTTTTCCGCCACTTGTTTTTGGAAAGAAGAAAGCGGCAGATCCTGGAAAAAATCGGAGGCATACCGGACGGTTTTATGGACAACTTCACCGATATGGAGTCCCAAGATCTTGACACTCAAGGCCTGCGGGTTGAGCCGCATCTGATGGCAGTCCGGGCAGGGAACATATTTTCTGTAGCGGCTGATAAAAACCCGCACCTGCACCTTGTATTTTTTCCGTTGGAGCCGGTCGAAAAAGTCCTGGACCCCGTGAAATCCGGAACCGCCTTCGATGATCAATGTCTGCCATTCTTTTCGAAGGTCCTTGAACGGGACATTCGTAGGAATATTGTGTTCCTGAGCCTCCGCAATCAACCTTCTCATCCTCCTGCGGGATACAGGCTTGGTCCAGGGCTCGACAGCTCCTTCTTCCAGCGATTTGTTCTTATCGGGAATGACTTTGTCTTCGTCCAGAACCGCCAGATCCCCGAATCCGTGGCATTTGGGGCAGGCGCCCTGAGGGCTGTTGAAGGAGAAGAGGTTGGGGAAGGGATCTTCGTACTGGATCTGGCATTTTTTGCACTCGAGTTTTGCAGAGAACAGGAAGGTTTCACCCTCTTCTGTTTGGACTTTGACCCTGTCGCCACCCTTTTTCAGCCCGATTTCAAGAGAGTCGACAAGCCGGTCCCGTTCCTCTTCATCCAGAGTCATTCGGTCCACCAGGACATCCAAGGTTTGGTTCTTTTTGCCTTTGTCCAAGTCCAGTGGGAAAATTTCGCCTTGGTAAATGATCCGGTGATACCCGTCTTTCTGCAAATCCGAGAGTCCTTTGTTTCGGGGCCAGGGGAAGGATATCCAGATTTTTGTCTGGAGAGGGAGGATGTGAAGTTTTTCCACGATGGCGTCGATCGTGTCCCTCAGGACAGGTTGGCCACATTTGTGGCAGTGAACTATCCCTATCCTGGCAAAAAGGACCCGCAAAAAATCGTAAATTTCCGTCACGGTAGCCACTGTAGAGCGAGGATTTTTAGTGACGGCTTTTTGCTGGATGGCGATTGCTGGAGGGATGCCTTCTATGCGTTCTGCCTCTGGTTTTTCCATTCTTTCCAGAAATTGGCGGGCATAAGCGGAAAGGGATTCGATATAACGGCGCTGTCCTTCGGCGTAAAGAGTGTCGAAAGCCAGGGAGGATTTTCCCGACCCGGATACCCCGGTGACGATGATCATTTTATCCAGGGGAATATCCAGGTCGATATTTTTCAAGTTGTGAACCCGGACGCCTCTGAGGGCAATTACTTGTTTCATGATAATATTTCTTGCTTTTCTCTGATTAAGAATTCCTATTATACACTGGTTTTCCCGTATGCAAAATTCTTGTTTATTTTAAATAAGCATTTCCAAATCCGCGATGGCATTTAATCAGTCTGGTAAGCTGAAGAGGAGGCCATCCGGAGGCGAGCCGAGGAATAAGCGGAATTTCCTCGCTGAAACAAGGCGGAAATTCAGCGGGCTGACGTTTCAGTTTGCTTGACTGATTCTTTAATACGGTTTTGGAGATGCTTCCTTTATTTTGATATAATGACAGGCTTAAGGAGGTTGGGATGAAAAAAGGGACGAGAATCGCTCTGATCCTAGGAGCTATCCCGTTTATCACTATGGTTTTTGCCCTTCCGTTGGTCAACCGGATTGAACCGATCATCCTGGGTTTACCGTTTTTGTTGTTCTGGCTATTGGCTTGGGTGGTGCTTACACCTGTTATTCTTGCCTTGGCCTATAAACTCGAGAAAAAGTACAACCCGCCAGAAGAAGGGGAAGATAAGTGAACGCGGCGTTATTCATCATTCTGGGCACTATACTGTTCTCTGCCCTGTTGGGCATTTATGCGGGCCGACATGTCAAGATGAATCTCGAGAACTGGACGGTGGGAGGCCGACAGTTCGGGATCGTCATCATATGGCTGTTAATGGCAGGGGAAATCTACACGACATTCACCTTTCTCGGGGCCAGCGGTTGGGCTTACTCCAAAGGAGCCCCTACCTTCTACATCCTGGCCTATGGTGCTTTGGCCTACACCCTGTCCTTTTTTATCCTCCCGGCCCTGTGGAAAGTGGGAAAAAAACACGGTCTTCACACCCAGCCGGATTATTTTGTCAATCGGTATAACAGCCGTGCTCTCGGGATCTTAGTAGCCCTAATCGGCGTTTTTTCCATCATTCCCTATCTTCAGCTTCAGCTAACGGGATTGGGCTTGATCGTGGAAGTGGCCAGCAACCAGGCCATTCCCTCCCGTTTGGCCATCGCCATTTCTTTTGTTTTGACCTGTGTCTTTGTCTATACCAGCGGAATCCGGGGAACTGCCTGGGTGTCCATCGTCAAGGACATCATGATGATCGTGGCAGTGCTTGTGGTCGGGATCGGGGTGCCGATAATCTATTTTGGGGGATTCGGCAATATGTTCCGTACGCTGATCGAGCAAAAACCGCAATACCTTGTTCTTCCGGGAGGAACATCCCACATGGGTGTAATCTGGGTTATGTCCACCCTCCTCCTGACCGGATTGGGATTTTACATGTGGCCCCATGTGTTCGGCTCGGTCTTTTCTGCCAAAAGCGCCAACATCATCAAGAGAAACGCCATCATCATGCCCATCTACCAGATCCCTATCCTGCTCATCTTCATGGTGGGATTCACGGCCCTCCTGGTTATCCCCGGTTTGGCAAACGGAGACATGGCCTTTCTGGAATTGGTCAATAAAACGTATCCTTCCTGGTTCATGGGGTTTGTGGGGGCAGCCGGGGCTGTGACTGCCATGGTTCCCGCCTCGATCCTCGTTTTATTTGCTTCGACGCTGCTCGCAAAAAATGTGTACAAGGCAGGATTTAATCCGAAAGCCAGCGATGAGACCGTGATGAGGCTTTCCCGGTTTCTGGTTCTTGTCATAACGACCATTGCGCTGATTTTTGCGATAGCCTTTACAGAGGAACTGGTCAATCTGTTGATCTTCGGGTATGATGGAGTTTGCCAGTTTTTTCCGGGAGTCGTCCTGGGGCTGTTTTGGAAGCGGGTCACAAAAACAGGGGTTTTCAGCGGTCTGATCGTGGGGATCGCTGTTGTGGTTGTGCTTATTGTCAGCGGTCGTGATCCGTTCCTCGGATTGAATGCGGGATTTGTGGGATTGGCCATAAACAGCATCGTGACATTGTTGGTTAGTCTTAGTACAAAACCAACGGATGTGAAAAAACTTGAATCGGAGGACAGGCATGATCGATGAGTTAAAAAAAGAAACTGAGGAATTAGCCAACCAGCTGATCGCCTGGCGCCGCGATTTTCATCGACACCCGGAAACAGCATTCGAGGAGCACCGGACCTCTTCGGTTTTGCGGAAATTCCTAGAGGACCATGACATCCCCGTTCAGGAAATGGCCAAAACAGGCCTCCGTGGTGTATTGAGGGGAAAACCTGGAGGCAAAACGGTTGCGATGAGAGCCGATATCGATGCCCTTCCTCTAAAAGAAGACGGGGACAAAGAGTATATATCCGAAAATCCTGGAGCTGCCCATGCCTGTGGTCACGACGGACACATGGCGATTCTGATGGGGGTGATCGAGCTTCTCTGTCGAAGAAAAGATGCCTTCCAGGGCAATGTGGTGTTCCTGTTCCAACCCTCCGAGGAGAGGATTCCCGGAGGAGCAAAAATCATGATAGAAGAGGGCGCCTTGGAAGATGTGGATGCCATCTTCGGTCTCCACCTCTGGCAGCTCCTTTCCACGGGAATTGTCGGACTCGTGAAGGGTGCCATGATGGCCCAACCCGACAAATTCACGATCCGCATCCAGGGAAAAGGCGGACACGGTTCGATGCCCCACCAAACGGTGGACCCTATCCTGGTAGCCTCTCATCTGGTCGTGAATATCCAGAGCATCGCCAGCCGGAATGTGGACCCCTTAAAGCCTGTCGTTATTTCATTCGGAACCATCGAGGGAGGCACGATTTACAACATCATCCCTGAGGAAGTGTTCCTTACGGGAACGGTACGGAGCTTTGACGCCGATGTGCAAGAATTGTCCGAGAATCGCTTGAAGGAGATAACCGATGCCACGTGTGCGGCCTTCGGTGCAACGGCTGATTTTCAGTACGAGAAGGGTTATCCCACGGTTGTCAACGATGAAACAATGGTGGATTTTGTGGCTCATATAGCCAGTGGAATTTTTGGAAAGGGAAAGGTGCAAAAAATCGATCCTGTCATGGGTGGGGAGGATTTTGCCTATTTTCTCCAGAAGGTTCCAGGGGCATTTTTGTTTTTTGGAATGGGGGATGGGATGGAATATCCCCATCACCACCCGGCGTTTGATATCGACGAAAAAGCTCTTCCCCAGGCAACTCTTTTAATGACCGCTCTTGCTCTGAAATATTTAGCAGATAATTCAGGATGAATCTCTTTCTTGTTATTCCTGTCGCTCTGGCATTGGCCATGGATGCCTTTGCCGTATCGATTGGGCTGAGTCTGCTCCCTGGAGGCCTAAAAAAGAGCCAGAGTTTGCGTCTGGCTGTTTTCTTCGGATTTTTCCAATTCCTGATGCCGCTGATCGGATGGCTAGCAGGTCAGGGATTTCTGGATTACATACGTGATGTGGATCATTGGGTGGCATTCGGATTACTTCTCTTAATCGGAGGAAAAATGGTGGCGGAGTCTTTCCGCAACGGGGACTCGGCAAAAAAAGTGTCGGGTGATCCGACCAAGGGCGTGACTCTGTTTTTACTTTCGATTGCCACCAGTATCGATGCCTTTGCCATAGGCTTGAGCTTTGCAGCCCTGGAACAGAAAATATTTTTTCCTTCTCTCATCATCGGAGGAGTCGCATTTGCATTGACTTATTTTGGGACGAAATTGGGGCCAGTGTTCGGCACGATTGCGGGGAAAAGGGCTGAACTTTTTGGAGGCCTTATCCTGATTTTTATCGGAATCAAAATCTTGACCGAGCATTTATGATCCTCAGGAAAGGAGTTTTGACAAACTCGATGAAAATCCGGATACCGAGAAAGAACAGAAAGCTTGGATGGAGGAGTTCATCACAGACATAAAGGAATTTGGCAGGCGATTCTTGGCAATTTCCTCCCAGTCCGAGTCTATTTGCTGGAACAAACATGTCAACCGAAGTCCATAGTTCTATATTTCAAAAGCACGAAAAATCACAAAATGGGAACTCATGGACCCAAGCGGGCATAAAAAACGGTGACAATTTTAATAGAATTCCTGGCAATTGACCTCATTCTTTAAAGTGTGCTATGTTCATTTTAAGATGCCAGCGAACTCCATTGACTCCCAATCTCCTTTAAAGAGTGATTTTGAATCCGTTCTTGCCCTATCAAACCAAATCATGCATCTTGCCCTCTATGGCCTATTGAGATACGACTTTTTGAAAGAAGTCTCCAAAGTGCTGATGCAGTCGTCAGGAAGCGATAGAGTAGTAATGTGGCTTAAGGAGCGGGGGAAATTCTACCGGAGCGAACTTCTTCACTCCCAGAAACATCCCTTCAGCTTTGAAATCATGCCGGGAGTTGAAGACAAAGAGCGAGGAATAATCCCAAAATTGAGAAAGAACACCTGGCTGGAACGGTTGAGCAGAGAAGTGTTTCTAGGTCAGTATGATCCATCTCGGCCCTGTTTCACGCGAAAAGGCAGCTTCTGGACGGTTGATGCTGAGGTTGACAAAGGGAAATCAGCTGCCGACAGAAATTTCAGATCCGTGGTTTTGGTTCCTATCCGTGTTGAGAAAGAGAACCTAGGCCTACTGGAACTGAATAGTAAATCACGGGACTTCTATACAAAAAAGGACGTGGAAATTTTCGAAAGAGCTGCCCAGACACTGACGGTGGCTCTCGGTTATCGGAAAGCTCAAGTAAAGCTGAGAGAAAGGGTCAAGGAGCTGACATGTCTTTACGGTATTGCCAAGATAGTCGAGCAAGGCGGCCTTTCACTGAAAGATATTCTCCAGAAGATCGTCATGCTTCTCCCCCCAGCCTGGTTGTATCCGGAGATTTCCTCAGCTCGGATTGTCCTAGATGACCAAACTTACGCGACTCCCCAATATAAGGAGGGTGTCCACAAACAGACAACCAAAATAATCTGGGGGGGCTCGCAGAAAGGGATTGTCGAAGTTACTTACAGCGAAGAAAAACCTGAGCTCGATGAGGGACCTTTTCTCAAAGAGGAAAGGAGTCTGTTAGACACAGTGTCCAGAGAAATTGCGCTCATCATTGAACGTACACTGATCGAAGAAGATAAGGAACGGCTCCAGGAACAGCTCCGGCATGCCGACCGACTGGCCACAATCGGGCAATTGTCCGCGGGCGTGGCCCATGAGCTAAACGAGCCCATAGGGGGCATCCTGGGTTTTGCACAGCTCCTCCTGAAAGATCCCGGGCTATCTGGTCAGGCGAAAAAAGACGTCGAGAAAATCATGACAGCTTCGCTCCATGCCCGCGAGGTGATCAAGAAATTAATGCTCTTCGCCCGACAGATGCCCCCCCAGAAGACCCAGGTGAACCTGAATCAGATTGTCAAGGATGGTCTCTACTTTCTTGAATCGAGATGTGCCAAAGAGGGAATCAAGGTGGTTTGTCAACTTTCTCCTTCCCTGCCGGATGTTACTGCTGACCAGTCTCAGATGACGCAGGTTTTGGTCAATACCGTTGTCAACGCTATACAGGCCATGCCGAAAAGCGGCAAGCTTACCATTCGAACTTTGGCTTCCGATAAGTTTGTCTCGCTTATCGTTGAAGATACGGGAGTGGGCATGGAAAAGAACATTACGAACCAGATTTTTCAACCTTTTTTTACTACCAAGGATGTGGGTGTGGGAACGGGCCTGGGACTGTCTGTCGTATATGGGATCGTAACTTCTCATGGGGGATCGATTGACGTGGACAGTAAGGTTGACAGGGGCACACGAATCAAGATTAAGCTGCCTTGTACGGAGCCGATCGAAGCAAAGGGAAATGCGTAGAATGAAGGATTCTTCGAAGAAAGTAAGAATTCTTGTCGTTGATGACTCTCCAGATACTTTGGAAGTCTTGAAAAGAAACCTGGAGTCAGAAGGCTATCTAGTTTTCACTGCCCCGGGTGCGGTTGAAGCGATAAAAATTATTGAAGCTTCAAAGGTAGACTTAGTCATAACAGATTTGAAAATGCCAGAAGTGGACGGTTTGAGCCTTGTTCGGCATATCCAGGAAAATTACAAAAACATGGGTGTGATGATGATAACAGGATATCCGTCGATTGAGGGAGCCGTCGAGGCAGTTAAATTTGGCGCCGAAGAATACTTATCCAAACCTTTTACCGACGAAGAACTTTTCTCTGCGGTCAGTAGAGTATTGAACAAGCTGCACCTGCAAAGGATAACAAATACTCAGGACCGAAAGCCTCTTGAAGCCCGTCATGGACTCATCGGAGGATCTGAAGTCTTGCAAAAGGTATGGGTTGCCATAGAGAAGTCGGCCGCAAGCCAGGCGATAGTTCTCATAACAGGAGAGAGTGGTACAGGAAAGGAACTAGTGGCCAGGGCCATCCATTACAGCAGCCCGCGTGTCTCGGCACCGTTCGTTCCGATAAACTGTGGGGGCATCCCGGAGAATCTTCTCGAAAGCGAACTTTTTGGGTATGTCAAGGGTGCTTTCACTGGAGCCACTGAAACGCGTGCAGGCTTTTTTCAGACTGCGGAGGGCGGCACGATTTTCTTGGATGAAATAAGCGAGATGAGCTTGTCAATGCAGGTCAAGCTTCTGCGTGTCCTCCAGGATAAAGAGGTCTTTTTGGTTGGAGCCAGGCAGCACCAGAAAGTGGATGTGAGAATTATCGCTGCCACAAACAAAGACCTGCTCACACTTGTGAAGAAAGACGAATTCCGGGAAGATTTATACTACCGCTTGAATGTCATCACCATCGATATTCCTCCCCTGAGGGAAAGAGTAGGAGACGTTTTGCTGCTGGTGCAAAATTTCTCTGTTAAGTTTGCCAAAGAACTCGATAAGCCTGAACTGCAATTTTCTGAAAAAGCTCTTCAAATCCTCAAGGACTATGACTGGCCCGGAAATGTGCGGGAACTGGAGAACATCATCCAGCGCCTGGTGGTCATGACAGAAGGGGATGTCATTGATGTACCTGACCTCCCCTCTCTGATGCGGTTCTCGGCTTTAAGAGGAGTCAGCCCTCACAGGACTCTAACCGAAGTAGAGGCCGAGCACATCCTCTGTGTGCTGCCTAGCGTTGATGGGAATAAGACGCAGGCCGCAAAGATACTTGGCATCACCCGTAAGACTCTCAGGGAAAAACTAAATAAAATTAAATCCCCTACCTAGTCTTGAATTTGCCTCCACTGGATAAATTTTACCCGCTGGTCCATTTCTACCCAGTTTTTTTTGAGCATTTCGCAAACCTCCCTCTGTTGAGAAAGTTGGCATCGAATTTGCAGATACATTTATCGGAACAGGAGGTAACCATGAGAAACAATAAACAGGAGAATGGACAGGGCTTAAAACCCCTTTCAACATCCAAAGAATGGAAACTCTTATATTACCAGCACGGGCGGCCGGGGCTGGAAGAAGGCAGAAAATTCAAAGGGCTCTGCAATCAATGCGATCTTAAGAGCCTGTGCGGTCTTCCAAAACCGGAAATCGGAGTTTGGCGGTGCGAACACTTCAGAGCGAAAATCTGGGAAAAGAGTAGCCTTTACGAGAACGTGCTCAAGCTTCTTGAAAAGGCTCAAAGTGTCAACAATTTCGACCGGGATATATGTAAGATCATGGCCAAGACAATGAACGAGTTGGTCGTTCATTTCCCGGTTAAGATGGATGACGATCATGTCAAAATGTTAACAGGCTTCCGCGTACAGCACAACAATGTGCTAGGACCTTTTAAAGGGGGACTTCGTTTCCATCCCATGGTCGACATCGATGAGATCAGAGCGCTGGCGACCATGATGACCTGGAAGACAGCGATAGTCAACATCCCTTTTGGTGGCGCCAAGGGAGGAATTCATATAGATCCCGCCGATTTCAGTCCGAAGGAGCTTGAGAGAATCACGCGGCGCTTCACGTTTGCTCTAGGCAACAACATCGGACCGGATTATGACATACCTGCACCCGATGTAAACACCAATCCTCAGATTATGGCCTGGATCCAGGATACCTACATGTCCACCATCTCCCCGAACGAGAGAAACCGCAGCATGCACGTCGTTACCGGAAAACCAATTGAGTCGGGCGGAAGTGTGGGCCGGGAAAAGGCGACCGGCCAGGGCGTTGTCTTCTGTATTGAAAAATGGGCCCAGGATCATGGATTCAACTTGAAGGGAGCGACCTACATCGTCCAGGGATATGGAAATGTGGGATCATGGGCTGCCCGGTTGATGAAGATGAACGGGTCGAAGCTTATTGCGGTGGAAGATGTAACGGGCGCTATCAGGAACAAAGAAGGGATCGATCCCGATGACCTGGCGCTGTATGATGGGGGTGTGGTCGATTATCCCAAGGCGCAGTCCATCGATCATGAGGTTTTCTTTAACACCAAAGCCGACATATTTATCCCCGCTGCCTTGGAGAATGCCATCACTGGAGACACGGCTGAACTGTTGAATGTCAAACTCGTCGCCGAAGGCGCAAACGGCCCCACAGACGAAGAAGGGAACGAAGTCCTGCAACGGAAAAAAATTAATGTGATTCCGGATATTCTTTGCAATTCAGGTGGGGTCATTGTCAGCTATTTTGAATGGCTGCAGAATAAGAGGAGTGAATTCTGGGAACTCGATGAGGTCGATACCAAATTGAAGAAGATCATTATCAGTGCCTACGAGAGAGTACGCGATGCCGCGAAGAAATACAAGGTCGATTGGCGCACGGCCGCTCAGATCGTTGCCTTATACCGATTGGAGATGGTCTACAAAGAAAGAGGGATTTTCCCGTGATAGAATTAAAAAAGAGTAGTGCTGGAGTGCAGTTTCTTTTCCTTGAGAATAAAACTCGTCGTCAGCATATATAGCCTTGATACCATTCATGACAAAAGAAATACCCCACCAAATTACCGTTTTACAAGTCAAACAACGTCTTTAAAGTACCGGGAGTAAAGAGATATGACGGGATTGTGCCCAGTGAGACGGTCTTTCGCAACAAGTGTTGTCACCGGGGCTTTTGAATGTGACGTGAAAAGCATGTCGTGTCCAACACAGAGCCCTACTAGGACATTAAAAGCAGTCCCAGCTCTATTGAGGAGCTCTGCTTGAAGTAAAGGATTACAGGCGGCTTCGAAATAATTTAGGGTTCTAATCCTGTATTCAGGAGGGATTCCAACTTCATTTTTATCAATGCTCCCGCAGCTACACATAACAGAAACCATTTCAAAGCCGTGGTTTTCTAGGATGGCATTGGCTCGGTGAGCTTCATCATGGAGGCCGCTGCAAAATGCCATGCCAAGCTTTTTTGCTCCGATCTTCTTAGCGAATTCCGCGATTTCTCTTATCCTCGGCCTGAGGGGCACAATCTTTCCTTCCTCCCTGGCTTTTCTTTCGTCATAGCATTCTTTTTCCGTAAGGGCTGCACTAAGGTAGAAATCTCTGATGTCTTGATTACGGTATTTTATGGTTGTCTTTTCAATAAGACTTTTGTAGTTTGTGATTGGACAGAAAGAAGGGAACTTTGTCATAGAAGTTGTGCCTTCCTTACAAGGGCTAGCCATACATTTTGCGCATTTTGGGTCTTTCATTTTTACTCTCTATTTAAGTGAATCTAAATCCAACGCCTGACATTTTTCTTATAATCCAAATATTTCACTCCGAATTCCTGTTCAAGGTTTCTTTCTTCATAAGATGTGGAATAATAATCTTTTCAGCTTCTGGTAAAATCTGTTGCCAGTCGAAAGAATCTTCCTTTTCAATTGTTACGTCATAAGGCTCAGGAGTAATTCTTTTCATACCCTTAATCCTGGATAAATCATTTATCATCGTTGTATTTTTTTCTGGACTTGTTAGAGTCAAAATCATGTCTCGTGTTACTTGTCCTGAAACATGTAAGGTACAATAATTAGGATTTGGATGAAAATTTTGTTTCAATTTGAAATTTTTTCTCTTACCAGTTTTCCTAAGCCACATTTGCTCCTCCAATTGGTCTCTGAGCCATAAACGCGAGTTTTATGGTCTTTTCTTATTAAGACAGTCGGCGAGGGCTCTTCTCAGCGTATCGGCTGCTAAATAAGCACAATGGACATCTTCCTCAGGTAGCCCCTCAAGCTTTTCCAAAATCTCACCTGCACTGACATTCGCAAGCGCCTGTGTAAGTGATTTATCCTCTGCCAACTCTGTCGTTACACTTCCACAAACAATGGATGTTCCACAACCGTCGGTTTGAAAAGCGCACTCTGTGATTGTTTCTTCTTTTGTTTTTATGAACATCTCCATGGTATCCCCACATGGACCTTTCACCTTGGCGTATCCATTAGGATTTTTCATTGTTCTGAAATTCCTGGGTTTTTGCCAATGATCGATAACAGTATAAGAGTATCGTTTTCGTAGATGCTCCATGATTTGTTCTTGGAGTTCGCGAGAAAATTCTTCTAGATCCTTAACATCTTTGGACATAACTTTTCACTAGATTCTATTTTTTCCAGTTCCAGCCAACTCTGTTGTAATTCCCTCGATACCATCTACCTAGTCCAGCACCACAGGGTCCTCTGCCATAGCCTACCTGTCCAGCGCCGCGGCCGAAATATCCCATATTTCTATTATAACCTCTCGCAATGCCTCTTCCGTAGCCATAATAGCCACGACCCAACCGGCCAGCACCTCTCCCTAGGTAGTTTCTCCTTATTCCGGCACCATAACCATAGCCTCCATATCCGTAATTGCCACCTCTAAATCCTCGGGATCCTTGTCCAAAATATCCTCTACCGAAACCAACCCTGCCGTAAGGATTCGTGCCATAAGCGTAATAAGAATCAAATATAGCTTTTTGGTCTTCAGTTAATAGCTCCCTGATTCTTTTTTCGTGCAAAATCTCTTTATTCTGAATGTCATCTTCAAGCCTATAAATTACATTCCAAACATTATTGATTTTAGTTGGATCAGGACTTCTATGTGCCTCCAGCTCATCAAGCACCACATAATTGGATCTGAGTTTGGCAATCAGGGGAGAGAGCTCTTTCTCGAGTTCAAGCTCAAGTATATCTATCTTCTCCATCTGCTCCTGTGTTAGATTCAGATCATAATAGTCATCTTCAATTCCAGGACCATCTCTGTAAAATCTTTGCGCATAAAGCCCATGAGAAATGAAAAGAAAAGAAATAAAAACCATTCCGGATACGAGGGCCATTTTTTTCACGATTTTTCCTCCTTTATTAAGTCCTGAAGGACTTAGCAATTTATCAAAATTTAGCTCCGGAAAAATTCCAGAACATCTTGAAGGTTCTGAGAAAGGTTCTTGATGGCTTCTTTGGTCATCCCCGCATAGCCGAATCGAATGCAATTTGGTGCTCCGAAAACCGACGCAGGGACTGCGCTGAATCTTTCAAGCTCAAGGGCTTTTTCGACAAAAACCTTATCGTCACATTCAATATCTTCAGGCAGTCTTACTAGTACACTTATTGCTCCTGAAGGAAAATCCTTGTCTCTTCCTGCGAGGGAAAATCCTTTGTCCTTTAGAACCGAAATGATAAGATCACAGCGGTTCTTGAGCTCTTTTTTTATTTCAGTAATGATTCGAGGTGACTGGCCGTTTTCAAAATCCTTCACCTCTTCTTTCATAAGTTCAATCAGCATGTTTTGGCCGAGTGTATTTGGTGATGAAGAGAAGGATCGAATCATATTTGGCATCCAGGAATTTGTGAACATTTCATCAGCAGCTAACACGTAGCCGACCCTTGCTCCTGGAATAAGGTATTCTTTAGAGGCAGAGCTAACGATGACGGTTCTCTCTGGAGCAAAGGACAGCATGGATTGAGGCTCACCCTTGTATCGAATGAAGTTATATACCTCATCGGAAATAATGATGAGGTTCATTTTTCTGGCAAGTTCAGCGAGGCGCGTCAATTCCTCTACTGATAACACATCGCCTGAGGGATTGTTGGGAAAGTTGATTAGAAGGGAAGTGATTTTGTTCTCTTCGATAAATTTCTCTGCCCTTTCAAAATCTGGATTATAATCTTTGTCGAATAAATCAATGACGATGGGATTCCCACCAGCATTCTGGATGATTCCCTTATAATTGCTCCAGTGGAGAGACATGAGGCCAATATTTTGATTGTATGCAAAGAGATGCATCAAGATTGCAAGCCCCTCTGTAGCTCCTGAGACAATCGCTACATGTTTCTTATCCAGTCCTTCAGGAGGTATTCCTGGCCTATTTTTAAGTCTGTAAGCGTATGTCCAGAATTGTCCTACTAGCTCGCGAAGTTCCTCAAGACCAGCAGAGGGTCCGTAATAAATTTCTTTCTCTGGGAAAATGCCGACGATTTGACCCTGGTCACTTCGAATAAAGTCAGGTTTTTTAGCTGCGATTCTTTTTGCCTTTGCCGCGATGGCAGGAATAATGGGTTCAGAGGACAGGGTTTTGCGGATTCCCTCAGGCATGGTGGCCCATGCTCGCTCTAGGAGAGGAGTTTTAAAAGAGGTCGTGTTTATCATTTTCCATTCTTCCTTTACTTTTTTTCCATAAGGGAAGCGATAGCATCTCTCACATCTTGAACAGTAAAACCGTATCTCCTCCTCAGCCTGCCTAGGGTTTCATCGAGAGAGACATTTGAGGGGAGGTTTAATTTGTCGGCTATTCTTCTAGCCGGAATTCGTGCTTCTTTCCCGATATCGTAAAGGGTCATTCTTCCTGTGATCAGAATCCCTGATTGATCTTCAGCGCTTATTCCCCTTGTCAGTTTTTGCTCATGTTCGGCTTCTTCTATTTCTTCTTTCTCCTGGATTCCTATCTTTTCTTCTTGAGGCGCTGGTTCTCTGCTTAAAAGGTCAGAAATAACATCTCTAACTTCCAGCAGAGTAAAGCGATATTTTTTTCTCAACCTGCCAAAGGTATCATCTATGGAGATATTGGATGGAAGTCTCAACTCAACAGCTATAGTCTTTGCAGGAATTCCCGTGGCTTTTTCAGCCTGTTTGAGAGTAGTCTGTCCGGTGATAACTATATATACCGATCCGTCTTCATAGAAGATTTTTTCTTCAGATGGTGGAGATCCTTCATCCGATAATTGTTGCTGCTTCGCTCTTTCTGTGGTTCTTACTCCATAACCTTCATAAGCACCGGGAACTCTTGGATAGAGGGCCCAGAAAAGAAAGACTAAAAGAACAGAAGCTAAAGCCGTGAAAATCAGCGCCATATTCCATCTTTTTTTGAATATTTGTTGGGATTTGCTTTTTATCCATTTCCAGCTAAGAATAAGATGAATTATTACGAGGATAACAAAAGCGATAGAAAGGTAGAAATGAATATTTGACCATTGATGGCGGTGAAGTCCGAGGAAATATTTGGAGCTTTCCGGAGCTGTAGGCCCTTTGGGAATGACAAGGCCCATCAGAAACCCGATCAAAGTAATGCCTGCGATTGAGAGAAAAAGAAGCGTGTCCACCAGGTACTGCCAATCGGATTTTTTCATTTTCTAAACTCCTCTCTGGTAAATATTTTATGAAGTTTCTCCCACATATTTTTCATTTCTTTTGATGCGGAATTATTCGTATATTCGGTCAAGGGAATTCCCTGAACCATGGATTCGGTGACTTTCTCATCGAAAGGTATTTTTCCTAAAAGAGGGATAGATTTTTTTTTACACCAGCTTTCGATTTGAGAAGAGTTTTGGAGGTTGATATCGAATTTGTTGATACAGCAGGCTGTTTGAGTCTGGAAGTGGCGTGCCATTTGAACCACTCGTTCCATATCATGGATGCCTGTAAGTGTGGGTTCCGTTACCACTAGCGCTAAATCTGTCCCTGATAGCGATGAAATAACCGGGCAGCCTATTCCGGGGGGGCCGTCGATGATGACAAAATCCATGTTGTTCTGTTCTGCGATCTCTTTTGCCTTTTTCCTGACTTCGGCAACCAATTTCCCCGAATTTTCCTCACCAATTCCAAGTTTAGCGTGGACAAAAGGGCCGTATTTGGTCTTGGAAACATACCATTCCCCTGAGAGGGCCTTTTCCATTTTGATGGCATCAGCAGGACAGATGTAAGAACAGACTCCACATCCTTCACAGGATATGGGATCGATGAATATTTCTTCATCTTCTTTTTCAACAATTGCATCAAAACGGCATATGTCGACACACTCTCTGCATCGCGTACATTTTTCGTCGTCGATCCGCGCCTTTTCTCCTCCTG
>RCNB010000863.1_pt1 | contig 19712 bp, 14 predicted proteins | sample 2041321 | NCBI WGS metagenome assembly RCNB01 (sample SAMN09708232, study PRJNA481090) | Marine sediment metagenome, whole genome shotgun sequencing project. | reverse complement strand
CGACGAAGTCACCTTCTTAAAAGGTTAGGAGCAAGGCTCCGCAATCTTTAGATATGAGATTGCCACGCCCTTCGGGCTCGCAATGACTGTAATTTTGGGTATCCAAAAATAAGATATGAGGTGCTGGATTTCAAATACCTGATGCAGGATGCATATTACAAGTTCGTGTTTTATCCAGTATCCAGCATCAAGTAACCAGTATCATTTTGTTACTGACATCCAATCATATCAACTAAATTACTAGATAAAAAGAGAATCACCAGTAATCAAACTAACGGTATGAAAATCAAAAACAAAAAGATTGTAATCACAATAGCTATTCTTTTAATAATCCCCATCCTTTTCCTCTTAAACAGGGGAAGAGATAGGAAAAGCGGGGTTCCACAAGATGAAAGCTTCAGTGAAGCTCTCGCTACAATGGTTGAAGTTGAAACGATTTCTACCCGTAACATCCTGGAATTCATTGAATCAAACGGGATCGTTAAGGCATGGCAAGAAGCAGAAATAAGTCCTGAGGTTTCTGGAAAGGTTAAAACCACCCATGCAGAAGTAGGAGATTATCTTAAATCCGGTGACCCCATCTTCAAGCTGGATGATGAATTGCTGAAACTTAAAGTAGAAAAGGCACGCGCCCTGGTAACTCAGCTAGAAGGCCATTATCTCACCAGCAAAAGGGATATTGCTCGCAAAGAGACCCTTTTTCAAGATGGTGTTATTTCAGATCTGGATCTCGATTTAGCAAAAGCAAAAGAAAAAGCAGACAGGGGTTTGCTGGAAGGAGCACAGGTTTCATTAAAAATCGCCCAAAGAGATTTAAGAGAAAGTACCATTAGGAGCCCTATCAAAGGAACTCTGGCCGAACGCTTGATAGATATAGGAACGACGGTATCACCCCAGATGGAAGTTGCCTCTGTTGTTGATGCCAGCAAGGTGCGGATCCGGATAGGTGTATCAGAAAAAGAGATTCACAAGATTAAGAAAGGACAAGGGGTTAAGGTTCATCTGGATGCCTTCCCCCAGGAAGAATATCAAGGCACGGTTTTTTCCGTTGGGATAAAAGCCAACGAGAATTCACTCACCTTCCCTGTTGAAGTTGAAATTATAAACAATCGCGAACCCAAGCTGAAACCTGGAATGGTTGCCCGTCTTAAGATACAAACGGGAAATCATTCACAGGTTGTAGTGATACCTCAAGAATTCATTCTCAACGAGGAGGGGAATTTGTTTGTCTTTGTGATACAGGATAGTCTTGCTCACAAGGTGAAAATAACTCCCGGTTCTATCATAGATTCTGAAATAATAGTTGAAGAAGGGCTTTCCCCTGGAGACCTGCTGATTACTGTTGGATCTCATGCAATTTCCGAGGGCACTAAAGTAAACCCCGTTAAAAAGCCTAAACGGGACCTTAAATTCCGCTAAAGCTCATTACTCTTTTCACCCGTTATAAATGACAGGGCTCCTTTTCTAACGGGGTAAAAATCAGAAACGAGCTTCCCTAATTATTGTTCATTAAGATCGAGCCTGACTTTAACATCTCAATCATTGGAAAAAAAATACGCCTCATTGCAATCTAGCAGGTAATAGATCTCTTCATGAACTTAGCAAGAACCTCCGTAAATAATCCAGTTGCTGCCAATATCCTGATGATAGCAATTATCCTATTGGGATTGACAGCTCTTGTTCGCATTCCACGGGAGTTCCTACCCAACATCAGCTTCAATATGGCAATCATATTAACCCCCTACCCCGGAGTATCCCCAGAAGAGATCGAAAAGTTAATTACTATCAAGATTGAGGATGAAATCGAGGATGTGGATAAGATAGATTTCATCTCATCTAAATCGACAGAGGGACAATCCACCATCTTCGTCCGTTTTGAGGATATGAGTGACACCGATTTTAAGTTTATCCTCCAGGACCTGCGGTCTGAGGTTGACAGCACAGACGATCTTCCGGAAGATGCCGAGGATCCCATAGTATTAGAATTGGCTACAGGAGAAATGGTCCCGGTTGTGTTTGTAACACTCAGTGGAAACTTACCCGAAAGAGAACTTAAGGATATAGCCGATGACATGAAAGATAGATTCCTTGAGATCCACAACATATCTAAAGTAGAGCTTGAAGGAATACGAGAAAGAGAAATCTGGGTAGAAGTTGATCCTGAAAGAGCATACAGCTACGGATTTTCCTTAGAGAAAGTAATTAATGCACTTAAAGCTACCAATATCAATGTCCCCGCTGGAACCGTTGACATAGGCCGCTCAGAGTATATCGTAAGGACTATGGGAGAATATGCCAGGCCCAACGATATGTCAAAGGTAATTATCCAAACAGATCCTTCCGGTCATCACGTTAAAATCGGCAACATAGCAAAAATCAAAGATACCTTTGAGAAACCCAGAACCTTTTCCTTTCTCAGTGGAAAACCGGGAATAACACTTAACCTCTCTAAAAAAAGTGAAGGGAATACTATCGCAATCGTTAATGAAGTGAAGGGAATTGTCAGTGACTTTAAAAGCAGAATCCCTCCCCAATGCAATATTACCCTCACCAATGATAGTTCCATACAGATTAAAAATGCCCTGGGCAAATTAACCATCAATGCCACACTGGGTATGCTGATGGTAATCACACTGCTTTATCTTTTTCTAGGGTGGCGTAACGCCCTCTTTGCTGCTCTGGGCCTTCCTGTTTCACTGCTGTGTACCTTTATCTTCATGCAGACCGTTGGTCAATCTCTTAATACCAGTAGTTTATTCGCGCTGATGATGGTAATAGGCATTATTGTGGATGATGCTATCGTCATCATAGAAAACTCATTCCGATACATGCAAAAAGGCATGAAGCCTAAAGATGCAGCAGTTATTGGAACTATGGAAGTAGCCGCACCGGTTTTCACAGCCTGTCTCACCACCATTGCTGCCTTTCTCCCCTTAATGCTCTTACCAGATGTCATGGGGAAATTTCTCAGGGTAGTCCCCATTGTTGTCTGTCTCTCACTTACTGCATCCTTAGGGGAAGCCTTTCTGATACTACCTGCTCATATCTCAGAGTGGAGCAGCAGTAAGTCCCGCAGTACAAAACGTCACCGACTCATTAATCGGCTTCGCAGGATTTATTCCCGTTATCTTGTAAAGGTTTTACGCAAGCGTTACTGGTTCAGTGGTGGGGTTATGGCTCTTATTCTTATGTGCTTTATACTGCTTTCATCAGGAGCCATTGACAAAGAACTCTTTATAACCGAAGAGGTCTCTCAGTTTTACATCAATGTACACATGCCAGCCGGAACCAATATATACGCTACCAATAAGACACTTTCGGAAATTGAGCGAAAGGTTATGTCTCTACCAAAAAAAGAAGTGAGTGCAATTATTACCAGCCCGGGAAAGTTGATTACTATGGAAGAGTGGAATTTTGATACCTCCGTGGGACAAATCATGGTTGATCTGGTTGATAAAGAATACCGTAAACGCTCAATGGATGAGGTTATAAACGATATGCGATCACGTTTACATGACATTCCAGGAATAAAAAGCCTGGATTTTCAGAAAGTAAGAGGTGGTCCACCCACACCCAAAGATGTAGAACTGAAAGTGCAGGGAAAATATTTTAACAAACTTAATCAAATTGCTGGACGCATCGAAAATAAGCTCTCAACCATCAACGGGGTTTATGATATTGCCGATGATTTCCGCCCCGGTAAAAAAGACATAAAGATTTACATTGATGAAGAAAAAGCAGCGATTTACGGCCTTGATGTTTACCAGATCTCCATGGCTATCCGCAATGCCTATGAAGGCAAAGTGGCAACCGTATACAGAGAAGGTGATGATGAAATAGATGTAGTAGTAAAATACCATCAGCAGGCAGTTGAAAGTGTAGAGGACGTAGAAAATATCAAAATAGCAACAGCAAGCGGTGAAATGATTCCATTCCGAAACTTTGCCACCATAAAGGTAGAGCCCGGATATACGTTTATCAGACGTTACAAACAGGAACGTGCTATTACTGTTACTGCCAGTGTGGATAGAAAAGTCAACTCTTTGGAACGAGTAGACAAAAGTCTAAAGCAGGAAATCAAGAAGATACTAAATGTGTTCCCCGATTACAAGGTTAGATTTGAGAGCATATTCGCAAAGTTTGAGCAGTACCAAACAATGCTTATGCAGTTATTCCTCCTGGGTGTATTTTTGATTTATTTCATCCTGGGAACTCAATTTAAATCATATATCCAACCCATTATAATTCTCTTTGCTATTCCCTTTGCCTTTTTAGGAGCAATCATCGGACTCCTTCTCACCGCCCTCTTTACCGCAGCAAAACCCACTTTCTCAATCATTACCCTTTACGGAGTTATGGGGCTTGCTGGCATTGCAGTGAACGATGCCATCGTCATGGTCACTTTCATAAATAATGCCAGGGCAAAAGGAGTAAACCGCTACCGATCAATCATTCAATCAGGACGTCTGCGCGTAAGACCTATTATACTGACCTCAATTACCACCATGTCTGGAGTGTTTCCCATGATGATTGGCCTGGGAGGAAAATCAGAAATATGGGCACCTATGGCAAGCACCATCTTCTTCGGTTTAGCATGTGCTACCCTCCTGACTCTGTTCATCATACCCTGCTTATACACCATTATAGTTGATGATTTGATAGGATGGCTCAGAGAGCTATGGGAAAAGTCAGCAAAGAGATATTTCCCTTTATCTTCATAAGCCATCAATTTGTTTAATAAAAGTATCTGCTTATCCGGAAATTTCCAGTTGAATGCCTTGATAAAATTATTAACAATGCTGGATTCCCGCTTGCGCGGGAATGACATGTTTTTCAATCGGTTCCATCCTTGTCTGTCATCCCTGCGAAAGCAGGGATCCAGAAACTAATAGACAACTTGAATATTGTAGATAACCAGATAAAAATATTAACTTTATATACAACATTTCCGATAGATGAACTACACACACTTAGGGCTTTTTGGATATTAACTTCCCAAAGCGATTTAAAATGAATCGTGTATCTCTTACATCCTGTAAATTTACTGGCACCACCCTGCTTTCAAAGTCTATGGTAATAGCTCTCTCCTGTTCACTACTTGCTCATCTGACAGCCTTTGCCTGTTCATACAATTGTAATATCCTGCCAAAGGGGGAAAGCGATCCACTTTTTATGGTAGAGCTTATTGACCTGCCTATAAAAACAGAATTGGAACAAATGGTAAAAGGAGAAGATTCAATTGAAAAGTGTGGTGGAAAGGAGGGGACAAACGAAAACGGAAAAAAAAATAAAGTTCCTAATCATCCTGCTTATCTTTCGGCAAAGAACAATTCCCCCTGGATGCCACCAGGTAAGATGAAAGACACCAGGATTAATCCTTCCGCCTTTGAAGCAGAAGCAACCGTTTCCCTGGATAGCCCGGAGTTGAAATATGTTTCTTACCTCAGCAAAATCAAGAAGAAGATTGAACCCAGGTGGCATTATCCAGAAAGAGCTCAAGAAATAGGATTGCAGGGTAAATTGTCCTTGTATTTTTCCATTGGTCATGATGGTCATCTGGACAAACTTGAACTGCTCAACTCTTCAGGACACTCCCTCCTGGACGAGGAAGCACTCAAAGCCGTAAGAGGAGCAGCACCATATCACCCATTGCCCAATAGACTAAAAATTTCTCGATTAAATATTATGGCAACCTTCGAGTACAGAATCAGTCCTTACAACATGAGCACGTTCTGCCAGTTGCCTCAAGAGGAAAGCCTGTAAAGGTTAAAGACTAATCTTAAGGTAGGATCTCTTTCTTATCTTCTTTATCCACTGTTTAAATTCATCTTCAAATTTCTGGTTGTAGAGAAAATTTTCAATCTCATTCCATTTTTCTTCTTTCGTCATTTTTTGTCTTTCTCTCTTATCCAAAACTTTTACAATATGAAAACCCCTGGAGGTCTGTATAACAGAGCTTACTTCACCCACTTCGAGACTAAAAACAACTTTATTTAAACCAGGTAACAATTCACCCTGTCTAAAAGCACCCAGAACGCCACCAGTAGCAGCAGTGGCATCCTGAGAATATAGTTTGACCATGCTGGTAAAATCTTCTCCTTCTCTAATCTTTTGTGCTATACCATTTGCTTTTTCTCTGATCTGGTTGATTTCCTGTTCACTTGCTTCAGAAGGAATAATCAAGAGAATCTGCTGAATACTAACCTCCGGAGGTGTATTATAGTCATCCATATTCTCCTTGTAATATTTCTCAACCTCTTTTTCGGTAATCTGAATTTTGGATTTTATCTCCTGATCCAAGAGCCTCATTTTTTGCATCTGCTCTTTTAGTTGCTTTCTGTAATCCTCAAATGTTAAACCCTCCTCAAGCAGGACTTGCTCAAATTGATCCTTAGCGATATTGTTCTTGCTCATGACATCCCTGACAGCAATATCAACTTCTTTATCATCAACTGCAATTTCCAATCTATCCGCTTCTTGTTTGACTAGTTTCTCATCAATCAGCTGATCAAGTATCCTTTTTTCTATTTCCTTAATCTGTTCCTCATCGTTTTCAAGAGAAAATTTTAACTGCATCTTTTCCAGATAGGGAACTGAAATCTCCCTGAGCTCTGAAAGTGTTATAATATCTCCATTTACTATAGCCACAATCTTCTCTACTATCTTAGCATCTGTTTCACAAGAAAAGAGTAAAATAAGCCCCAATGCAAAAGTTGGTATAACTTCCTTTATGATACAACTCTTAACTCTCTTTAACTTTTTGTCTCTCATTTATATTATCTCTCGCCTCACTTTTTTATTATAAAGATCATTTACTACAATTTAAACAATTATTGCAAGATCTTTTTCACCTCGTCCATCACTTCTTTCCAGTCTCTTTTCTTGTAAGCAATTTTAAGTTTCAGTTCAGGAGAAAACCTGAATCTTTTAGGATTACCTTCAATAAGTAGCAGAATCCTTTCCAGAGAATCTTTAGCTTTTGTATGAAAGGCAAGTATGATGTCACTATCATTATAATCCAAACTGGTAATGAGAAACTGCCTTAAGACATTCTTAAAGGTTATTATACTTAACAAATTACCAACCACCTGTGGTATATCCCCAAAGCGATCGTTCAGTTCTTCTTTTATCTCCTCAACCTCCTGGTCACACATACACGAAGACAATCTCTTGTAGGCAACCAATCTTTGATTGACATCTCCAATATAATCCTCCGGTATAAACGCAGAGACGGGGAGATTAATTTCCGGATCAATTACAGGAGCAAGCTCTTCACCCTTCAACTCCTTTACAGTTTCTTCCATGAGCTGAGTGTATAAATCCATTCCAATGGCGGCAATATGTCCGGACTGTGAAGATCCCAGGATATTTCCTGCCCCTCTGGTTTCCAGATCCCGAGTAGCCAGACGAAAACTTGACCCCAGTTCGCTAAACTCAAAGATAGCGTGAAGTCTATCTTTAGACTCTTTCGAAAGCACAGATTCACCGGGAATAAGCAGATAACAATACGCTCGATACTTTGATCTTCCCACCCTTCCCCTTAATTGATACAGCTGGGAAAGTCCCAACCTGTCAGCCCGATTAATAATAATGGTATTTGCAGAGGGAAAATCCAAGCCGGATTCAATAATCGTTGTAGACAAAAGAAGGTTAACCTCTTTTTCAGTGAATGATAGCATAACCTTCTCTAGTTGCTTTTCTGACATCTGACCATGGGCAATGGCCAGCTTTGCTTCCGGAACCAATTCGCTTAAAAACTTTGCCATTGACTGAATAGACCGCACCCTGTCATGAACAAAGAAAACCTGCCCCCCCCTTCTTAACTCCCGCACAATCCCTTCCCTTACCACATCCGCATCAAAGCGGTTAATGTAAGTCTTAATGGTCAACCTGTCTTCAGGAGGTGTATGAATCACACTCATATCCCTTATCCCTATCACGGACATATAGAGTGTTCTGGGAATAGGAGTAGCTGTTAGGGTCAACACATCCACCAGCTTTCTCATCTTTTTAAATCGCTCCTTATGAGCCACTCCAAACCTCTGTTCTTCATCGATAACCACCAGGCCTAAATCTTTAAACTGAACGTCCTTCTGAACGAGCCGATGAGTCCCAATGATAATATCGATCTTCCCCTCTTTAAGTTTCTGAATGATCTTTTTTTGTTCCGCGCGACTTCTGAAACGACTGAGCATCTCAACTTCGACAGGATAAGGCTTGAGACGCTCACAAATAGTCTGATAGTGTTGCTGAGCTAAAACTGTTGTAGGAACCAAAACGGCTACCTGCCTCCCATCCATAGCTGCCCGAAAAGATGAGCGCAATGCAACCTCTGTCTTTCCATATCCAACATCTCCGCAAATGAGTCGATCCATGGGTTTGGCCTCACTCATATCTCTCATCACGTCTTCAATAGCAGCTAACTGATCTGGAGTTTCCTCATAAGGAAAAGTTGCCTCAAATTCTCTATAGTAATGGTCAATGGGAGAAAACGAAGAACCTTTCAAGAGCGTTCTTGATGCATGGATATGTAATAATTCCCTGGCCATTTTTACAATAGACTCTTTAACCTTCTTCTTTATATTCTTCCAGGCAGCCCCCCCTAATTGATCAATCCTGGGAGCATAATCATCTGTTCCAGTATACTTTTGCATCTGTTTGATTCGATCAACGGGAACATAAAGCTTATCATTCCCTCGATACTCAATCAGAAGATAATCACTATGCTCTCCCCCTGCCTCCAATCCTTTTAATCCACGATAGATTCCAACACCGTGCTCGGTGTGCACAACAAAATCACCGACTTTCAGATCACTAAAATCTGAGATAAAATAGCCGCTTTTTTTCCTGGCTGGAGCTGATCTCCTTCTTTTTTCACCAAATATCTCTTCCTCGGTGATAATTATTAAACGAGCCAGGGGAAAGCGAAAACCTTTCTTGAAACTGGCAACCTGAATCCCTACCGTCTCGGTGAATGGGAATAATCCTTTCGCATTGAAATGTTCCTCCGAGAGTAGTTTGGTAAGCACATTGTACTCTTCCAATAGTTCTATAAGTTTTTGCACTTCGCTTAAGGAATGACAAATAAGAAGAATAGAATTTCCCTCATCCTGCCAGTCCTTTATCTGTTCCACTAAGGGAGAAAGCATTCCCTTCGCAGAATCAAAATTAATCAACTCTTTACGTATGTCCTCGTTACAACATGTCTTAAAAGAAACCGTTTCTTTATCCGATAAAGATAAGCCTGTTCTGTCAAGATAGACTGTTTGAAATCTTTGTAGCATTTGATCCATCTGTTCAGAAGAAAAGTAAAATTGCAAAACCGATGGAGTAAATTTTGCCTGATCCAAACACGTTGCATAACGTTCGTCTGCTTTTACCAAAAAACTTTCCTGCTCCACTTTTCCCTCATCAAAATCGTGAAGAAAAATGAGACCATCTTTTGGAAAATAATCGAATATGGTATCCAAATCGGGATAAAGGCAAGGAAGTAAGCGCTCAATCTCAGCATTTACATGAAACTGGTTCAGAGCCTCAACGATTTCTTCTGCCTTGTTTGAGGGAAGCATCATATGTAGAGACAGCTCCTTAATGCGCTCTATGGTCTGGTGTAAGTTCTCTTCTTCAAGGATAGCTTCACATACAGGCACAACCCATATCTCTTCCCGTTCACCACAAGACCTCTGTGAAACAACATCAAATTGACGAATGGATTCAATAACATCCCCATAAAATTCTATCCGTAGAGGGGTATGATATCCGGGTGGGAAAACATCCATAATACCACCCCGAATGCCATAATCACCCCTATCTTCTACTAACGATACCTTAAGGTAACCGCATTTTAATAACCAGTGGGTGAGTTCTTCTCGATCCACTTCTTCTCCAACCTTTAACTGCCTGGTATATTTTCCTAAAACTGCTCGAGGAATCACCTTCCGAAGCAAAGCTGTTACAGGAACGACTACAGTAATAGTCTGGCTGTTTCTCAACAGATGATGCAAAACTTCTAATCTCTGACCAGTAAGTTCGGGATGACGGGAAGCATTTTCGAAGGGAAACTCCTCTTCAGGTGGATAAAGGAAGATCTGCTTCTGCCATGCGTCCTCAAGAGCTCGTTTTCCATTTCCACCTGAGAAGAAAAGAAGTTCCTGATAACATTCTTCGGCTTCCCTAAAGGTAGGTGTTACAATCAAGAAGCTTCTTTTCGTCTCATGCCTTAAGGAGGAGAAAAAAAATGAACCAGAGGAACCTTCAAGTCCACTGATTCTTATTTCCTTTACCCCCTTTTTTAAAGACTTCCCTACCTGAGAAAAAACTGGGGCAAAGTCAGAATGCTTATTTATATTATCTCCCAAGATCGACATTATTGTGTCTCGATATTTTTACATCGTATTGAAGTTAAAGGGTTTTTTAGTAGTTATTAAACTATAGTGAACGACTTAAATAAGTTGACTCTCAATAGCCTGTCATTGCGAGCGATAGCGAAGCAATCTCATGGGATTGCTTCGTCGCTGATGCTCCTCGCAATGACATTTTATTTTTGTCGTTCACATTAGCATCGCTCATGGAACGATGTGGCAAAAAAGTGCCTAAAGTTTTATAACTTTAGCTCACTTTAGGCACTTTTAACTCAAAACTTTCCCTGTAGATCATTCCACTATTCCCTGACTGAGCTCGGCCAAGCCATTATTCCAGTCGCTAAGCTAAGTTCCCATCCTAGCTGCTTCTCTTATCTCGACTGTCAGGGTAAAGAAATTTTTGGCGGAGTTAAGACCTCAACCCCGGGAGCAGGAACAAAAACAAACAATGAGTCAGGAAGATTTGTGTTAATCTTCATTTGGGAAAATGTAATACGGGTGAGGTTATCAAAAAGGTCATAGACCTCGGTTTGACAAATCTGGAAAGTCTTCCTGTCAACCTTAAGAATTACTCTATTTAAGTTTGACTGAGTTACTCTCGGCGTCAACTCCAATACAAGTCTGCCTTTACCCTCTTCTTCCTTAGAACTAACCAATTTAACCAGAAAATCCCGTTTAAGATTTGCTTTCCCATTGAGAAGATCAGCAGAAATCTGTGACTGCAGACCTGCACCAACTTCACTAATGGTAACCTGATTATCCTCCGGCTCATAGAACCACAATCTCTTCCTATCACTTATAATCTGCTGTGGGGTTGGCTTCTGATAATCCCAGTGCATTTTACCTTCCTTTTTGAAGTATACCATCCCCTCTGCCTTTTGCACTTGCGCAGCATCCCACGATTTTACACTGGATTCTTGAACAAAGTGAGCCTTAAAATCCCTCACAGCATTATAGGATTGCTGAATGTTTGAAATAATTGAATCCAGAGAATCTCCATAAGAAAACCTGGAGAAAAAGCTTAAGAGGAACAAAACAACAATAAGCTTAAAAGCTATGGTCTTCATTTTAGAAATACCTTAAATTTGCTAAAAATTTTGGTTTTTTAATATGTGCTATTCTATAACCTCTTTACCAACACTTCCCTTGGTTTCACCCCATCACTTGGACCAACAACCCGCTCTTTTTCCATCCGTTCGATAATTCTAGCTGCTCTGTTGTAACCTACTCTCAGTCTCCTCTGGATCATGGATATGGAAGCCATTCTAGTCTGAGTAACAAGAGCCACAGCATCATCATATCTCTCATCGTAATCATCATCATTATCTATGACTCTTTCCTCCCCCGGTTCCAATACTTTTTGATCATACTCTGGACTACCTTGCTTTCTTAGAAAATTGGTAATGCGCTTAATCTCTGCCTCAGAAAGATAGCTTCCATGAACTCTCAAAAGCTTAGAGGTCCCGGGTGGCAGAAACAACATATCACCCAGGCCGAGTAACCCTTCAGCACCAGGAGCATCTAAAATAGTGCGAGAGTCAACTTTTGAAGAAACCTGAAAGGAGATGCGAGCAGAAAAATTTACCTTTATGGTTCCTGTTAAAACATCTACTGAAGGCCTTTGGGTAGCCACCAGAAGATGGATACCAGCCGCCCTCGCCATCTGGGCTAGTCTGGCAATAGAGATCTCAACCTCACGAGAAGAAACCATCATCAAATCAGCCAACTCATCAATTACCACTAAAATATAGGGCAGTTTTTCGTAATCAGTAGAAATATTCTCATCCCTCTTTTTATCCAGTCCTTTTGCAGTTTTCAACTCAGCATCGATTTGTTGGTTATAACCACCTATATCTCTTACTCCCCTCTCGGCCAACTTCTTGTATCTCCTCTCCATTTCACGCACTGACCACATAAGAGCCAGAGAAGCTTCTTTGGGGTCCGTTACTACCGGATGCAATAAGTGAGGAATGTCTTCATAGAATGAAAGTTCCAACCTCTTGGGATCAATCAATAGCATCTTAACCTCAGAAGGAGCAGACTTATAGAGAATACTGCAAATCATTGCATTGATAAGCACACTTTTGCCTGAACCCGTTGAACCGGCTATTAAAAGATGCGGCATCTTGGCCAGGTCCGTAATTACAGGTTTTCCAGCAATATCTTTTCCAAGGGCCAGTGTCAATTTTGATTTAGAGTTTAAAAACTCCTCCCTGCTTACAATCTCTTTAAAATAGACAGTTTCTCTAACTTTGTTTGGTATCTCAATACCCACAACAGCTTTACCAGGAACCGGTGCCAGGATACGGACACTAAGCGCCCTAAGTGCCAGAGCAAGATCATCAGTCAAACCCAATATCTTACTAATCCTCACTCCAGAAGCTGGCTCTAACTCATACCTGGTTATCACCGGGCCAGGATGGACATCAACCACTTTCCCCTGTACCCCAAAATCAGCCAACTTACTTTCCAGAACTTTAGAGTTTGCTTTTAAAGCTTCCTTATCTGATTTACTCACTTTCTGGGAAAGGTTATCCAGAAGATATAACGGGGCAACCTGATATTTTGCAGATACATCAGGAAGTGCTTCAACTTCTTTAGGCCTGTCAGAAGGTGTTCTTTTACGAACTTGCTCATTAATTGTTGCAGCCGGAGGTAAAGGCTGTGAGACAACAGGAGATTCTTTATCTCTATTGGCCAGCATTCTCTTCATCTTCCACTTGCTGTATAGCCTTTTTACTGCTTCAGCTAAACTCAGGGCGTAGTGATATAGCTTCTTTACTATATCAATCAACTTTAACAACAATGCTTTAAAAAACACTATGCCTTTCCAAAACCAGGATAATAATCTTTTACAACCTTGAAACAATTTGAGCAGAGAAAGATTAGTAACCAGAATCAAAGATACAATTCCTGTTAGGAAAAATATGGTGTAGCTTCCCAGACGATTGAGATACTTGATAGAAAGTTTAGCCAATTGACTGCCTAAAATCCCACCACCACTGAGTTCATAATTAAAAGATACTATCCTTATTTTGGGTTCTACCCATATCAGGCTAAAGATAACTGACAATGAAATAATGAAAAAGAAATAACTTAACAATATATGATATCTAATATTAATCTTTGAGAGAAGGAAGAACTTAAGAGAAACCCATATCATAGTTATGGGAACGATAAAGGCACACAGCCCGATTAATTGAAACAATGCATCAGCCAGATAAGAACCGACTATTCCTCCCCAGTTATTAACATCCCCAATTCCAGAAGAATCTGCGGTATTTAAAGAAGGGTCTGAAGGGTTGTAGGAAATGAGACAACAACCGATAAAAACAGCAAGGGTAAGACAGCTTATGGCTATGATTTCCCTTATTAATATTTCTCTTTTGTCTGAAGAAGCCATGTCATCCACATCATAAATAGTTATATCTCATAACAGACTAAATTTATTGGAATTTTACTTTATATAAAACGCTAAGTCAACCCCTAAGTCTGTTAACTACTGTAGGAGTAAACTAAGACGACTTGTCATTTTGACAACCTAATTATTATGCCTATTTTATTATTAAAGTGATTTTGCCAAAGAAAAATGAAAACAATCTTGAGGAGATCCCTGAGAATGTAAAAAAGGGAATGAAATTTTATCTGGTGGGAAATATGGATCAAGTCATAGAAAAAGCCCTCACATAATCGTAATTGGGTGACCCCATTATCTTTCCCTGATTGTTCTGAAAAGGAAACCTATCAACCAAAAGGTGATAAAAAAGAGGGCGATAACAACAAAGGGTATTAGGAGAATCGTCATCAGTTTAAGCGTAAGAGACATTATGGCAAAAGCAATCAGGAACACTACAACAAAAATAAGTAGAACAACTGATAACAAAAGGCCAGAGACAAAATCCCCTATAATCTGTTTCATAAATATCACGCCTGTAATAAACGAAGTTTATCCATTCTTCCCTTAATATCTATCCCATTAGAACATCGTGCAACACAAGATTCACATGATCCACAAACATTAGCCGGAGAATAATGAGCTATTTCCCTCAAAAGTCCCAGAGCGAGATCATTATCTTTATATCCCACATGGTACATATATGATCTCATGTACTCCGGAATATCCAGGTGGTGAAGACAACTCTCAACACATTCCTGACATCCTTGACAATAGTGCCCATTTAGAAAGTTTGAATAATAGCTCAGTTGCTTAACATCCTTTTGAGAAAGGGCACATTGTTTCATTACTGCAAAATTTTCATCAAGCTGATTGAAGTTGGTCATGCCAGGGATGGCACAAGCGACATGGCTGTCATTCAGCACCCATTTAAGGCAAGCCTGGAAGGGACTAATGCCAAGCGATGACACATCATATCCCCCAACCTGGGTTTTCATAGCAACGATGCCGATTCCTTTCTGAAATGCAGATGTAATAGATTTTTTTATTGCTTCCCTGTTCTTCTTTTTGAAATTATAAGCGGTAAGGATTACATCGTAAAAATCTCTTTTGAGTGTTTCCTGGATGATCTCTTCCTCTTTTTGATGTACCGAAATACCTGCAAATCTCACTTTCCCTTCTTTTTTCAGTTGAGTCAGTGCCTTAAGGGTAGGCTCATGGAAAACCATCTGAGGAGACATGATATTATGCACATATAAAATATCTACATAATCCATCTGAAGGCGTTTCAATCCTTCTTCAAACTTTCTTATAAAATTATCCTTGGTAGCATCGGCTGTGAACTGGGCAGTTTTTTTATCTCTGGGTGGTGCTACCTTGGTAGCAATAATCAATCTATCCCTGCCTCCCTCCTTTTTAACCACCTCTCCCAACATCTTTTCATTATTACCCTTCTGGTAGGCATTGGCTGTATCGAAATGGTTAATTCCCTTGCGGATCGCTTTTGAGATTAAACCTGGATTATCAGCCCGCATCACTCCAAAGCTGACCATAGTAACCTTAAGACCTGTACGTCCCAGCGTCCGATAAGTTACTACCTCTTTCTCCTTTAATAGCGATACTAAAGACGATTGATTCAGAAATGGAGAAACTCCTCCAACAGCCAATCCCCTTGCTGATGTTTTTATAAATTCTCTGCGGGTGTAATAAGGTTTATTACTCATCATATACCCCTTTCAATACTTTTTATAAGAGATGCTGCATCCCCGGGATTGCCTAAAATACCGACTATTCTCCCCTTGATTACAGAAATAACACAATCCCCATAATAAGGGTCATTACCAACAAAACCCTTTGTGTCACCTTTTAACTCACTTTGATAAGCTTTTTCGCTGATCAAGTATTTTCTGTATTTTTGAAAACTCTCTTCGGCTTCTTCTCTGTCTGGCTCAACGGAAAGAAAAACTCTATATGTCTTTCCTTCCTGCGCAAATTGAGCGGAGGCAATACCTTTGAAAAAAGGCTGTCCCAAAAAATCTTTGCTCGTATAGTTCTCACTGCCTGCAATACGATCTTTCACTGGAAAGAGACCAAAGAAAGCCGGTTTTGAAAAAGTTCCTTTGATCCTCTCTTCTACGGTTTTGCCAATTTTTTCTACAACCCTGGGATAAGTCTTTGACTGCGGTGAGACAAAAACTTTTACATAAAATTTTCCTTTGTAAAACTGAAGAAGTCCATCCCCCATTCTTCCTTCTGCCCCACCTGGCAATTTATGTGTTTCATCTCCCTCCTCAGTCTTAAAAACTCCAAAGGAATTCTCAAGTGTCCCCATATTATAGATTTCCAAAGTAGCCCTGTTCGTATGATTTTGATCCTCGGAAAGCTCCACTACCATAAGCTCTAAAAACCCATAAGCAAGAAAGAGCTCTGCACCACCGTTGATATAATCAAAGAGTTTATCAGGACCATAATAGGTTGGTCCTTCGGCTTTTTTAAAACCTAAGAATTGATCTCCCGTTCGAAATAAGTCCACAAGCTCCCGACTCGGGGATTTCTCTCCTTCAATCAGGGGGGATTTACACTGACTTCTTGCAGGAATTAAACTGAAAGAGAACATAACAGCAACAGGTAACAGCAAAGCCAGAAACCACTTTATCTTAAGTATTCCGGTCACTAAACTTTCTCCTTCTATTCTATTCTATTCTCTTACCCTAAAATTCTTCCCAGTATGTCATCTTCTTCTGAGATTATGGTAACAGCATTTTGCGGACAAATGTCCTTACAGAAGAAACAAAAATGACAAACCATTGAAGCTTCATCGACAACACGGGCTATTTTTCTCCCCGTTTCTATCTCAACCACTTCCCATAACCCCAGGTTGCAGATTTCAGCACATTTCCCACAACCATCGCAACTTTCTTGATCAATCTGATGTTCAATCATAACTTACCCTTCTCCTGGTTTCAAGCAATAGGAAATATAACATATTTTCATCCTATCCGCCAGAAACCAGCCTTTGCCCTGCTGCAAAAGCTTCACGCAACCCATCTTTGGCCAGCTGATCAATTTTCCCTTTGTGATAGGCACCCCAGAAACCAGATCCAGTAACAACCTCTACAGTATCTATTTTGAACATAGAAAGAACCATGGCCACGAATTCAACAACATGATCGTAAGAATCAGAGCTTGGCCACCCCCAGGTTGAAACCAGTACGCCAGGTTTCATATCTTTCAGTTTGGAAATGTGCAAAGGACTTCGAAGGGCACTCATTCTATCCAGAAAAGCAGCAGAAAGAGCTGATTCACGGCTGGTAAAAATGGGAAAACCATAAATGAATCCATCTGAGTCCAATATCTTCTGGTAGAGTTGATTCATGTCATCTTTGATTACACAAAAGGTGGAAAGATCTTTTTTATGGCAGGATAAACAGCCTGTACAGGGGGAAATCTTTAAAGAATCTAAAGGGAAAAGCTCCGTTTTAGCACCTGCTTTCTCAGCTCCTGACAGCACCTCTTCCACAATACGGGTAGTATTCCCCCCTTTTCTAGAACTGGCAGAGATAGCAACAATCTTCATGGATGAGGGATCTTTAGTACTGCTATATTTAGGCAGTTGGGAAGGCTTATCCCAACACCTAATGGATATGCCAGGATGTGACTCATCCACACTTTCCTGCAAGCTAACTATATCTTTTAAGGCTTGAGGATCTGTTAATCGAAGCAGAAGAGGTTCAAAAGAAGGAGGAACAATTTCTTTAACTGCTTCTATCACCAGTTCGAGAGACACCTCCTTTTGATTGGCCAGCAATGAATGAAAGTGAACACTCCTTTCAATCTTCTTGCGCCAAGAAGGTCTAACCATTCCTGGCCAGAATTGTAATAGTTTTTCTAAAAAGACTTTTGCGTCATCCGATAGTTTGTAATTTTCCATAATAACTCCTTTATGGAACTATAAATTAGTAGCATGTTTTTCCAGGAAATTACAGAAAAACAATTTGTCTAGCAAGCCTGCAAACCAATACAACCCACATACCGTGACTCATTTTAATATCAAACCACAAACATTTTGCAACAAAAATCTTGCCATCCCATTGCATACGAAATATTTTACTTGTCTATTAGAGGTTATGCTGATATAAAATATTCTGCTTATCTACAATACTCAAGTCGTATATCAGTTCCTGGATCCCTGCTTTCGCAGGGATGACAGATAAGGATGGGGCCGATTGAAAAAACGTGTCATTCCCGCGCAAGCGGGAATCCAGTGTTGTTAATGATTTCATCAGGGTATTCAACTGGAGATTTCCGGATAAGCAGATAAAATATTATGTTTGCGTTGAATACAATTTTCCAAGTCTTTATATAGAAGTGGAGATAAGACTGTGAAGAAATCTTTAATTATCAAAACAATTGTCATCCTTATGCTTACAGCCCCTTTTTTCTGCTATGCCGAAGAGAATTCGGGTAAGCCACCTATCTCCAAACCTTTCCTGAAAATTGGAAGAGGTATCGTTAATACCATAAGTTCACCTTTAGAACTGCCTAATCAAATGTATATCCTATCTGACCACGCTAACGAAAACTCAAAATACGGTATCGAAACAGCTGCAGCAGCTATCGAAGGTATTTTCATGGGGACAGTGTATGCATTCTGGCGACTGGGTGCAGGCATTTATGAAGTTTTCGCCTCCCCTATACCCAATTATGAATCCTGTATTATCACCCCACCCTACTTAACCATTTCCTATGAAGAATACTATGAGAAAGAGGAAAAAGAACCTGTTGCGGGGGAAGATGAGCTGGATACAGGCCCTTATGCAGATTAAAAAGCATATAAGTTACATGGCAATCATCAGGAAGTAATACTACCCCCATCTCTCCTTAAACCCACCCTTCCACAACTTTTCTTGCATCAACCAATACTAAAGTTTTTAACCATCTTCCCGATACTATTATGTGTCAAATCCACTATTAAAAAAGGGAGGGATTTACCATGCAACAGATACAAAACAAGATATTACTAACACTGATTGGAATTTTCTTATTTATAACCCCTGCTAATGTCAATGCCTTAATCTCTCTCAATGGTACCTCAGGCTCAGGAAATATTACCATACTGGCTTCAATCTTTATTCCCCTTCCATTCATTAATCTTACCATAACAGAATCAGAAGAAACTGACTTCTTTGGTATTGCTCAACTAATCATAAGTGATCATGATGACAGTAAGAAAAATAACATGCTTCAAATAAGCACCGGTTTGAAGGATCCTGTTGAATTCCCAGTCCCTTATGGCTCTTTTGGATTAAATTACCTTATGTTGCCTAACGGCTTGCCCCCATTGGGAGTAGATCAATCAGATATCTATGGCTACTTCTCAGTAGCTAATGGTTCCGTTGTATCTGATATCAGAACCACAGTTGACCTGACCATAAGCATCGAACGTGAAGAACTCATTGAACTCTTGACGCCTTTCATGCCACCCGAGATAGACCTTGATCAATTTATAGGAGAGGGACCATTTGATTCAGATTTTTCACTCGACGGTGCACTCACCGGCACAGCAACTGAAAACAGCCCAACCATTTCAGGGGAATTTAACTACCATCTTACGCTCCCTGAAGACATTTTCATTCTTGAAAATGGACTCTTCGAGATGCCAATACCCGACATATTTCAGGGCAAATTATCAATAGAGGCCAGTTTTAACTGGGATAACTGGAGCATCTTCTTGCCATTTGCTACAGCAGAGCTATCCATAACTCACACTTTAGCGGAAGAAGAGTCAAAATTAGATCCCATAAACCTTGATTTTCTTCCGGGCGGAACATTTACACTATGGCTTGACGGAGCAAACTAAGCTAAGGAGTTATAATTCCTTTAAAGGTTCTTTCAAAAAGTTCCCCCAAAGAAAAGGATCTGTTGTAAAAGCGTTCAACATTTCCAAGACTTCCATC
>RCNB010001435.1_pt1 | contig 19733 bp, 17 predicted proteins | sample 2041321 | NCBI WGS metagenome assembly RCNB01 (sample SAMN09708232, study PRJNA481090) | Marine sediment metagenome, whole genome shotgun sequencing project. | reverse complement strand
TTTACTATGATCACTAACTATCCATAGATTATTGGATAAACTTTCGTAAAATATTCCTGAATAATCATTAGCAAAATCTAATTCATATTCGGCAATAACAGAGAAATCAGATCTTAATCTTATTAATAAACCAGGATTTTTTTCATTTAATATGAAAATGGTGGTACTATTGGCATCATAAGTAACGCCTTCAATCCCACTATTTGCATCATTATTATTATAGTTAATTACATGACTTGAAAATCCTCCTGTAATGATATCAAAAACAACTAATGCTTTAGTTCTTTCTTCAGCCAACAGAAGTTTATTTTCTGTAAAGGTTGAAACTCCTTCTAAATCATTGCCTTCATAACCATAGGTTTGCAGAACATTACCTGTAGTTGATAATTTGTAAACTTGAGATGAATTGTCACTAACTACATATAATATGTTACCAGAACTATCAACTGCTAGCCCGGAAGGTTCTAAAACATCAATGTTATATGATGCTTCTAACTCTAGGCTATTATTACTACTAGGAACTGTATTATTATCACTACAAGAGTAATTAATAATAATTCCCAAAAACATAATAATTGCTTTTTTTAATAGTAACATATTGAAATATTTTCAGCTTACAGCTTTCACCGTAAGCTGATTAAGTATATTAATTATTGAACATTATAAATGTTCCAAAGTGATGGATCTGCTTTAAAAGCATCTGATTCATCTGTTGTCCCACCTCCAGGAGTATCGTCTAAAGACATCGTTCCATCATTTGAATAATAATATTCGGCTGTAGCCGTTGCAATTCGAACATAGAAAGAAACTTTGGCTCCAGTTTCACTTAGGGATTCTCCTATATCTGTAGCTGCATCTTTTAAGTTTATGGTCACACTAGTTTGTGTAAACGATGCATCATCTTCACCTTTAATTTTATTGTCTTTAACATATACAGGTGTATCACCTACAGCGAAATAAATTCTTGCTTCTTCTATTGTTTCTGTGCTTGTATAAGCCAATACCAAATTAATATCAGTTCCAGGAACTGGGTTAGTAGGGAACGTAATACTTGTTAAAGGTCCCTCTGTTGAATTAACAGTAGTTTCTACAACATCTTCGTACGTAATTGCTTCAACCATATAACTTGGCCAAGTTGTTCCTAAATCATGGTTAAAAACGCCACCATCTTCTTCAAGAGGATAATACGTTTTTGTTCCGTCTAAGTATTCAACTCTAATATAATAACTTATAACGTCATCCGTATTTTGGGCTGGAACAACACCTTCATGAACTCCATTATTGTTAACTAAAACAACTTTAGTTTTGTCATCAAATCCATTGTCTTCGTCTTGTTGCTCGCCTGGCAATAAATAATATAATCTTATTTCGTCAACTTGATTTGTATAAAAAGGAGTCACTGCAAAAGTAACATCTCCTCTAAATCCAGGATTTTCACCTTCTATAGTTAACTCATTAACACCTCCAACAACAGTAAATTCAGCTGGCTCATCACTACCATTTTCTGGGTAATAAGATACTTTCCCTGTAGTATCTGTAGCAACAACATAATATTGTACCACTTCACCAACATTAGCTCTTGGTACCGATGTTTTGTAATCACCATCAACTAATGCCATATCAATTGATTGAACACCACCATTAACCATATAAATTAATTTAACCGTCGCCATTCCATCAGCATCAGAAGCTGTAACTTCGTAAACTTCTGTAAATTCTGTTAAAGGTTCTGCTATAAGAACAGGAGCGTTATTTACATTGCTGTTTGCAACTCCTTTCGAGGCCCCTTGAACAACCCAAACGTCTCCACCATCAATTTCTCTACCATAGGTTAACCCTACCTGTGCTGACATATCTGGTGTTGTAATTTCATCAATTTGCTCACCAACAGCATTATAAAGTGTGATTTTCTCACCACCTGAAGATATTTTAAAGTTTGTAGAAACATTAGGAACGTCAGAATCATCACAGTCAAAAGTAACATAACTTCCAGCTGCAATTATAAGATTATCTATAAACCATTCTTGGCTCGTATCTGTTAATTTATAACCTGATAAATCAACACTTTCTGCACCACCATTATAAAGTTCTAACCAATCTGGTGAACCTGTGGACATAATTTCGTTTAGTTTTACTGTTGAAGTAGCTACATCTGGTGCATCATCTTCAAACACTTCATCTTTTACACAGCTTGTTGTGCTAAAAAGAACAATCAATAAGCTATATATTAAATATTTATAATTTTTCATTTTTAATTGTTTTTAAGGTTTTGTTATTAAAAGTCTATTTCAATTCTAAATTGTAACTGCCCAAAATCTTCTCCTGCTTTGCCTTCCGCTTCAATGACATCTGCTGGATCTTTTGCTGGGTCACCATTAATATCTGTACCAACAAACAGTTTTCCTTTACCATTTGCATATCTATCATGATCCAAGTATGAATAGTCAAGCATAAATTTAATATTTGAATTAACATGGTAATTCAAGCCTAATGTATAACCATTTGCTGAACCTCCATATATGCCAGCATTTTCGTCATTAAGATCTATATAATCAAATCGGAATGCAACTTCAAGATCTCCTTTGTCAGTGCCTCTTGCAACTTGAGTAAATTCACCTTCATTTTTATTGTATCTGTAATTTCCTCCAAATAATAAATATCCTGCTTGTGCATAAAAACCATTTAGGTTTACATTTTCAAACCCATCTGCTCTAGAGATGTCATTATTAAAGTATTCAGATTGAAACATAATGTTCTTGTAAGCACCTGCTAATTCAACATTAAATAATACATTACTTTCAACATTTAAAATATCATCAGTATCTAAATATTTTTTTCTGTTTACGTTGGAAATTGAACGCGTACTATATCTATAGCTATCAGGTACTTCAAGATGCGTTTTTGGCGTTCTGTAAGATGCTGCTACACCAATATGAAGTACCTTTTCACTATCAATAATTGGTCTAAAAACAGCTCGTCCAGTAAATGAATAGCCTTCATCTGTTCCTTCTTTTTTATTAGCATCTTGACCGAGCTCAACTTCTTCAAATGAGCCTTGATCGTTGAAATGAACACCACCAACCAACAAATATTTTTCTTTCATTAAATTTGCTTGAAATCCTAAATGACGTGAAGGTGAAAATTTTGAAGATAAAGAACGTTCAATAAAAGTAACATATCTTGAAGTTGTGGTTGTTTCCATAGAAAAGCCTTCTCTAAAATGACCAGCCTTGACATTAAAATCTCTAGCATCATTTGTGTATTTAATGTACGCATCTTTAATTTCTGTTGCAGATCCGGAAAAATCGAAATCAATTTCACCATACCAGTTTTTATGCATTATTACTTTCATTGCAACACGGGCACGTCTTATCGTAACTCCATTTCCAATAGGATTATACGTGTCTTTGTCAAAGAACATACCTCCATCAAAATATACTCTATTATCAAACCAGAATTTATATTTATTATCTTTGGATTCGAATGTGAGGAAGCTATTTCTAGCTTCGGCGTCTAAATCTTCAGACACAACTACTTGTCCGTATTGATTTAATTTAACAGAATCAACAACCTTTTTGTTGTCTTGTGCAAACGACCCTATACTTGATAACATCATTGCAACTAATAAAATGTAAAGTTTATTTCTCATTTTTAATTGATTTACTTGATTTTCATTATTTATTAATTTTATACTTATAATTTTCTTAACTCTTTGGATAGGTTATCATTTTTACTAAAATTCATTTTTTTACGTAATCTATATCTGCTTACTTCTACGCTTTTAGGTGTAATATTTAATATGGAGGCTATTTCTTTTGAAGACAATTTTAGGCGTAACAATGAGCATAGTTTTTTCTCGTTATCAGTTAAGTCTGGATATTTGTTTTCAAGGTTTTGATAAAAATTATTATTTATCTCCTTAATGTATTTTTCAAAAGACTTTCTTTCTTTGTCAACATTTAGACTCTCTATAATCGAGATTTTTAAACCATTTAAATCTCTGTATTTTAAATCTTTTTCTGGTATAGATTTTAATTTTTCTATTCCTGTTTTTAAATCAGATAAAATTTCATTTTTCCTTATTATGTTGAGAGCTATTTTCTTTTGTTCTTTTTCTTTAGCTTCAATTTCTTTTTCTAATTTTAAATTTGCAGCATTAGTCATTTTTAACTCATTCTCTAACAATTTTTGCTGGGAGTTGTATTTTTTCATGCTCTCCTGAAATTCTTCAATTTTATCTTTCTCCTTTAATTTATTAATAACATAGAATTGATATATTATTAAAACAATGAGAAGAAGAATTACAAAAACCACGACAGGTTTATAAATGTTTATTGTCTGTGGCTCTTCAATAATAGTATCTACTTGTTCAATTATTTTCGTTTTCGGGTCTGATAAAATATTTGAGTTGTCTTGAAATATCTTCTCATTTTTAACAAACTGTGATGGAGTTTCAGAAACTTTAAGATTAAACACATTACTCATAAAGAATAATGCAAAAAAAGCAATTAACCCTGCAATTACAGGTGTTACCAACCAACCAAGAGCTATTTTACCAATAACATTTAACTTAATATTCTTTCCCCCTTTTAATAGTCCAATACCAATTATTGCGCCTACAATAGCTTGTGAACTAGAAACTGGCACTAATGGAATAGCAGGAAGACCTATGCTAACGAAAAAATTAGATAGATTTTGAGATGAAAACACAAACAATACCAATGAATGGGCTAATACTACAACCAATGCAGTTTCTGCATTTAACCTCATCAACGAATCGCCTACGGTTCATCATAACTCTTTTTGAATACGTAAGTATTCCTATTGCAATTGATACACCACCTGCCAAAAACAACAACTGCGTTCCGTTCATGGTAAATAGCCCAAAGTCTATTGTGATATTTGGTGCAGAAGGGATAAAAACTCCCACTACATTTGCAATGTTATTGGCACCTAAACTGTATGAGCCAAAAGCTCCAACAATTAACAATCCATACTTTATATAGCCATCTAATTTTATTAAATGTATTTTACTTTTCTTTAAAATAAAGCGCAACAATAAAAAGAGCAGAACAGCAAAAATCCCTCCTAGAATTGGTCCAGAAATCCATGTTGATACAATTTTGGTTAGTGAGCTTATATCTGTTGGATTGTTCGTGAAAAAGTTCCACCCAATAATAGCGCCTACAATTGCTTGTGAGGTGGATACTGGAAGTTTTAATTTTGTCATCCAAAACACAGAAACTCCAGCTGCAAGGGCTACGGTAAAAGCTCCACCTAAAGCATCGACCGAACCAAGCTTTCCTAATGTGTGAGATCCACCAGTACCTTGCAAAACAGCACCCAAAATCACAAATATTGAAGCAATAATAGCTGCTTGTTTAAAGCGGATTAATTTAGAACCAACTGCAGAGCCAAAGACATTGGAAGCGTCATTTGCACCTAATGTCCATCCTAAAAAAAGTCCGCTTGATAAAAAAAACAAAAACACCATTTATTTTTAATTACATTTTAATCTTAATCACTAATGATGATAGCTGGTGAGCAATATGTTTGGCTCCATCAGAAACCTGCTCTATGTGCAAAGCAAAATAGCGTAGATGAATTTTTTCACTCAATTTCAACGAATCTAACTCCTGAAAAATCTTACGTTTAATATTATAAGACAATACATCTGCTTCTCTATTATAGAATAATACTTTTTGTATTTTGTCCTTTACTTCGTCTGGAGAAGTGAAAAATATTCTAGCGGCAGGTAAAGCATTATCCGCAGACTTAGAGGAAAGTGATATTAATTCCAAAAAATCTTTTTTAATTAATTCTGGAATATGTGGTGTCTCAACATCAAACTGATTCAAGACATCTTTAGACATGTCCATTATATCGTCTACACTTTCTAATAAGTTTAAGATGTCACTTGAATAGTTTGGCATTAAAGAATGTAAATAGAATTCATTTTCTATTCTTCTTTTTATAGAGTCAGCATCTTTTTCTAAAATATTTATTGTTTTTAGATTTTGATCAAATTCGGCACTATTGCCATTCACATAATTATTTGCACCTTTTCGAAAATTTAAAATACCTAAATCAATCTTATCAAAAAATTCATCTATGCTCAATGCCACAGATTTTGAAGTTTTAAAAATGTTAATCATTTCATTAGTTTTTAACAGCTATTTAATTAGTGTAAAATTAGGCTCAACAGACATCAAGAAATATGACAAAAGTCATGTGTAATATTTTCAAAACACTCGTAGTGAATTAATTTATTGTAACTAATTAATAATCCGCTATATAAAATATGTATGTAGTGTTCTTTTATGCCTTCTGGAAGTCACTGTGGTGTTGATGTTTGGTTTTAATTTGAAAAGTTAAATTCGTTAATTAAAAAAAAGTGTTGTGAAAGTTGTTATCAATACATAAAAACTATTAACCGTAGGCTTTCAATAAGACTAAATAGCTGTAATAATTCATTTTCTTTTTTTTGTAAATCTGTATTTCATTAATTAGTCATTGCTTATATTTGAGTATAAATTTTTTAAAGGTATGTTATCAAGTGCTTGTAAAAATGCGATTAGGTCGGTCCTTTACCTGGCCATGTATTCTAGTGATACAAAAAAAATAGGAGCTAAAGCAATTGCAGAAAATTTAGAAATACCTCAACCATTTTTGGCAAAATTGTTACAGCAACTAATTAAAAACAGTCTTGTTTCTTCAACTAAAGGCCCTCATGGTGGTTTTTATTTAAGCAAAATCAATTACAATAAGAATGTATGGCAGATAATAGCTTGTATTGACGGCATAGAAAAATTTGATCAGTGTTTTTTAGGATTAGCTAAATGTGAAGATTCAAACCCGTGCCCAGTTCATTTTACTGTATCTCCATTTAAGAAAAAAATTATGGCAGACTTTAGGGACAAAACAATTATTAGATTTGCCAATGAAATCAAGAGCTCTAATAAGGTGATTACTCTAAAAGATTATGACGTTTTAGATCCTTAATTTTGCTTAAATCATAAATATTTGGTTTAACCTTACCCTTGTTCGTCATAAATTATCTGTTTTTTATTTGTTCTATTTCTATTGCAATATGATTAAGCGTCTTTTCGCTGTTAACCAATTCTTTTAAAACCATCGATTTTACATCATAAAATGTGTGCTTTAAACCGCTAAATAAATCGTGATAATATGCTACTCCTTCTTTCAAGTTATTAGTAAATGTTACTAAGTATTTTTCTTGCTTTTTAGTCATAGATATTTTTGCTTCGTCCAGTTTGTTTTTAAGAAAATCAATATAAATATGCAATTCCTTGACAAAAACATTTGGTCTGTCTGTTCTAATCATCACATTAGATCTTCCATAAATATGATCGGTAATATCTTTTAAACTCATGACCTTAGAATAATAGGCCATATTAGGTCCAGGACAAATAGAAACTCCCTCTCCTTCTACCTTGGTATCTAAATTATATGCCAATAATGTTGATGTGCCTAAACCAACACAAGTACATGATTTTTCAATAATTTTATTATACATGTTTTGATATTCTTGAGCAGAGATGTTTTCTGTATCAAGTTCTTTTAACTTTAACCGTTGGTATTGCCTTGATGCTGTACATATTCCTGTTTCTGTAAATTCTTTATTCAAAGCGACAAATTGCTTAGGGCAAGAACTACCTGGCCTTCCTTTTTTAATCAACTGCTCTTTTTCGGCATCCTTAGTATTATCTCTAAGATTATTGAACGGTACGCCCAACGGAGAAATATCGCTTAAATACAAATCTTCTTCCTTTGCAGAAGCTAGCTTATCTAGTGTTTTATCATCTACCGTTGTGGCTTCTGGAACTAATAGAAAAGGGCTTCCCCAGCCTACAGAGTCAAGTTTATAATAATCCATTAAAAAGTCGTGTTCTTCTTCGGTACCCACACCACCTTGTGCCGTAATCTCGAATGACAATGGCTTATTTGGCAAGACACGTTCTTGACTTTCAAGAGCTTGAATTAATAAGTCATGAATAGTGCTTCTGAGTATATTTCGATTTTCTTTAAACTCAGCTAAAACTGGACCTAATAGATGCCCTTCTGTGGCAAATGCGTGTCCTCCACAATTGAGACCTGATTCAATTCTATATTCTGAGACCCATAATCCTTTTTTAGCTAAAAATTTACCCTGGATCAATGCAGACCTATAATCACTAACTTTTAAAATGATTTTCTTTTTAATATCTCCCTTTTTATTGGGATAAAAGTCTTGAAATTGGCCAATATAACTATATAGCCTAGGATTCATTCCCGCTGAGAGTATTACTGAAGATCTTAATGTACTGTTTGCAAACCCTCGAAGTGCCGCATGTGCATCATTATATTCTACAGGCAATTGCTTTTTTTTGCTATAGTTATCCTTATCAACCTTAGTCATAATATTTACATCTATGCTTCCCATTGTTAAGGTTTTGGCTGCCCAACTTTTTATTTCAGTAAAATTAAATCCGTTTCCCGTTATTTTTTTAAACTCTTCCCTTATTGCAGATCCATCCGGAAGCATATTAATATACGCCATCATAGCGTCACTTTTTTCGGCTGTAATATTCTTTAATGCTTCAAACTTTTGTTCGGCCAATTCATTTATTAAATTTAAATAAGACGTAATTCTTTTAGCTCTAAAATCATCTATTCTATCCGTAATCTCTTTGTAAGGCACCTCAAATTTCTCGCTATACATTTTTCTTAATTTTTCAAGCAAAATATCATCTACTAAAGAAATTACTGAGTCCATGCCATATTGAGCTACCTTTATAGGGGTGTCAATTGTAAATCCAATCCCCATAACAGGAATGTGAAATGAATGTGTTTTTTTCATATTTTTTTTTAAATAATAATTAATAGAACCGCTGAAAACAGTGCTAAAAAAATTAATATACTTCCTTTCCAAAAGACATTAGCTTGCCTTAAATCCATAAAATAAAATGAAACACCAATAAATTTTAGAATGGCCAATCCAATTATACCAAGAACAATATATGACTGGGTTTCATTAGAAATTATTGCAGAAATTATTGTCAATAGTATTAAAACAACCAATGTAATTTTTGATTTCTTCATTTTAAAAAAGTAGATATATTACTGGAAATAACAACAGCCAAATTAAATCGCACATATGCCAAAATGCTGCACCTGCTTCCATATCTTCTAAGTTTTTTTCAGATTCATTCTTACGAAGTCCTTTATATATAAGTACTAAAATAATCAAACCAACAATTACATGAATGACATGAAAACCGGTTAACATCCAGTAAAAAGAATAAAATGTATTATACCCTATGGTATAACCTGCTTCAATTTTATCTGCATATTCAAAGCCTTTCAATCCCAAAAATAAAAGACCACCCAACATCGTTAGTTTTAAAGACAATGCTGATTTGTTAATTTGCTTTCGTTTAAAATAATGAACAGATTGTGCCATTAAAAACCCGCTAATCAATAAAAAAATAGTGTTGATTGTTCCTATTGTTGTATTTAAATGCAACCTAGAATCATGAAAAACTTCAGGTTCTTCTTTACTATAGTACACCATTGCAATCAATGCCATCCCAAAGGTGAGTAATTCTAAAAAAATAATAATCCACATCAAAATACCTCCAGGTGGATAGTAGATGTTTTTATAATCGATATTTTTTGTTTCCATTTTAATTTTTCAATGCTTTTAAAAGTGTTTTGAGTAAAACTGTTGCTAATACACCTATAGAAAAAGCTAATACGCTTCCAAAAATAAAAAAAACAATATATGTTGTGTATAAAGACTCTTGCATTTCTGAAAAATGAACATCCTCGTTAAAATACATCCAATTACTTCGTTTCACACCAGCATAAAGCAACGTGCAAAAGAAAAAGAAAAGCGCACCATTAAACAGATAGTAATTACGCTTTATAAAAGTGGTGGTAATCTTAAAATTAGGCTGTAATTTTTGCACTATAAAAAATACAGATGCAAATAAAATTGTGGTATTGATGCCTATTGTAGTCCCCATAGAATGGGCAACTGTAATATGAGTACCATGTGTGAAAAAATTAATTGCTGGAATTGAAAACAATAGCGCTAAAATAATATTTAAAAACACCCAAAAATCGGCAGCTTTCAAAAACATATAGACCATGCAATATTCCTTTTTATCTTCTGCTGTTAAGGATTTTATCCAGCTATAAATTATATGCGCCAGCACCACCCACTCGGTCATACTAATTCCATATGCGACGTATCGAATCCATGGTTGAGTAGGAATAATATAAGTGTGGTGCGCCCATCCAAACATAAGGTTTGTTAAGCCTAAAAAATAAAAGAAAAATATAGTTTTCCCATGAGCCAAGCCCGTATCTTTTTTAATCTTGGACATTAAATAAATGGCTGTTCCATAAACAAGCATATTCCATGATCCCACAAATGATCCATAAGATTTCCACTGTACTGATATATCTCTAATAAAGTGTTCTCTAAAATTAGGGATTACCCAAAAATGTGCTTCACACAAATGATAGGTCATAAAAGCAATTCCTGTTCCCCACATCCAATAGTAAACAGGCCAATGCTTCACGTTTTTTATAATTGTTTTAAAGTAATTAACGCCAAATAACACCCATCCTAATAATATCGGGAGCGTAAGTATTGGTGTATAGGCCAAATATTCCCGTCCTTCCATCTTACCTGTTATAAAGGATACATAAATTCCAATGCCAGTAAGCATGAATATAACAAAATGTGTTTTAGACAATTTTGAGGAAAAAAGCTTGAGCTTTTCAACATGAGTTAGAAAAAAATAGATACTGCCAGTAACACAAAGAATAATCCATGAAATGACTGTAGTAACATGAAAAGGTCGCATTTTATTAAATGGGATAATGTCTTTTAGAAAATCTGGTATAATATATTGCAACGATGCAAACAACCCAAATAAAATGCCCAGTAGTAAAGCAGACAGTCCCGCAATCAAAAAGTATATGGCTGTTTTATTTTTCATCTTTATACTTTAATTCTACCCATCCTGTGGCTTTAAAAGTTGCCTCATAGTTTGGGTAATATCCTGTACTATCAATTTTCTGCAAATAAGAAACTATAGCCCCTTTCTCTTCCTCAGAAAAATTAAATTTTGGCATGGATTTAATACCACTGTTCAAAAATGCTTTTATATAATCAGGACCTTTCCCTACTTCCGAAAAAACATTTGTTAAATCTGGCCCTAAATAACCTCCAAGACCATAAATTTGATGACATGACCAACAATTGTTTTCTTGCCACAATTGCTGCCCATGCAACGCTTCTGAGGATAATTTAATAGGTGCATCACCATCTTTAGAAGTATAAATCAAAAAATTATAAACACAAAAAAGGGTTATTAATCCTAAGATTATTAAACTATTTTTATTCTGCATATTGATTAAAACTGCGGCAAATGTAAATATACAAGCTTTTAAAAGGTATGACATTTATCATATTAACCAGACACAAAAAAACACGCCTTATTGCAATATTTTATTGGCATCTGCAATAATTTTGTCACTTTGCTTTTGAAAATGCTTTGTTATAAGTTGTGGCCTATTATTGGCTAAATTATTTTCGGCTTGCTCTATATGATAATACCGTAAATGGTGTTCCCTTTGCCTACCAGAACTAAAATTAGACACACGTTTTAAGTACCCTATTACTCTAGTGGCATGGTCTACATTTTTAGAATTACACTTACTGCAATTATAAGATGTACGTTTGTCAATATTCTCACAATCATTGCAAATTGTAATTCTAACATTAAAACAAAAATAATTACATCCGGCTTTTGCTGTGGCATGAATCAGTTTAATAAATCCCTCTTTGTTAGGAGCTTCTTCAAGATTAAGATGAAGTGCTGAGCCACCATCAAGATATTTTATAATCTCCTTGCCATGTAAAATTATCTTATCAAGTGTATTGGTCTCTAAATCTTCGACTTCATAAAAATAAGAGTTATAACAATCTCTTGGTACAAATAACCCTTCAGCTCTATCCCATTTAGCATTCTTTATTCCAAGATTCTCTGCTGGTACAAATTCGGTATTAAACATATAACCGTATTTCTGTTTAGCAAGTTTATTTTCGTCGTAGATTGCCTTTAAATGATTATTTACAAATGCCTTATATTGGTCATTGTTCCCCACTTTTATGCCTTGGCTTTCTGCGGCCTCAACCATACCATTAATTCCAATGGTTAAAAATTGCTTATCTAATGATATAAAGCCGGCATTGTACACCGGTAACAAACCAGCGTCCTCATATTCGTTAATTAATCCTCGATAGGCAACTTGATATTGATGAATTTTTCGCACTTCTTCAACAATATTTGCTCCTTTTTGGATTAACCTATTCATATTAAGTGTTATCACATTTATAGAGCCTGTAGCCACACCACCAGCTCCCAGAGAATAACTAAATGTATTATCACTGATTTCGCTTCGTAACCTGCAGCAAGACGCTAAACTATCTGCATTTTCAGATTGATAGATAAAAAATGAATTTCCTTGGCTTAATTCTTCCCCACACATATCAGTAAATCCAGTATCGACTGGTTTCCCATCTTTAACTAACATGGCTGCTGTTACCACTGGAAATGTAAGGATTGCTCTGTTACGCTCTTTATTAAACCATTTCATGAAATATTTCTGCAGCCTTTTTAAGCTTTCCCATTTAGGTTTAGTCATGTCAGGAAATACGAAGTCACCAAACATACTATTAAAATAAGGCTCATCATATAGTGAGATATTCCAAAATACAGATTGATAACCTCTTGCTGCCGCTGGTTGATTTACGGCATAAACCACGTGTTGTAAATGGTTAGCAATTAATTTTTCATTAATCTCTAAATAATCTTCTCCATAATCCTTAGCTGCAAAATAATCAAAATACATTAAGAACTCGACAGTTGCCAAGGCACCGGCAAATTGTGAACTCACGGCGAATACCAAATTCACGAATTCGCCGCAAAAACTTTCTAAATGTTGAGGCGCTCTACTTTCTCCTCCAATCTTTGTTAATCCATCGAATAAAAAAGGATACATACTAATGGACACACAATAAGGTTTTAAAGACGTTTCATCATGTACATATATTTCATGGGACTCAATCTGACGTGTGTATTCATTGGCTAATTCCTCACCATAAAGAGAAGCTATTTTCCTTTTTACTAATGCCCGGTTAACCTGAATATTAATATCCTTATTCAACTCGGCTTCCATTGTTGCAATATTCTTAGAAGTAACATTTGCATTTGCATCCACCTTAGAACCATCAGCAGCATTAGAAGATTTGATATATTGGTCAATAAAATCAATTTTTTTTGTTACTTGAGTGTCAGTTAGTCTAATCATAGGTTTAATTTTTAGAAAATAAGTAGTTAAGTATTTTATTTGTTTTTATGTTTATAAATTTTTGATTTGTCATTTCATTTTTTAATCCTCCAAATGAGTTTATCCATTTGCCTGTTTTAATCCAAGTAAGCTCTTTCATTATAGAATCAGGCACTCCGTCTTCTCCTGTATAAAGGCATGTTTTATACTTTTTATGTTTAGCAAATTTCAAAAAGGAGACCAGTTCTTTTTCGTGCCATTCCCCTCCCATAAAAAGCACACAAGTAGCTAGACTGCTGTATTGATTAAGTACATTTTCAAAATATTCTTCACTAAGTAAATATCCTGTCTCTTCTTTCCATAAATAAGGAGAATGGCAACCTTTACATCTTAATGTGCACCCAGAAATAGAAAAGCAAAGACTTATTTCTCCGGGAACTTCTTGAAGTACTACTTGAAAATCATAATAATACATAATAATAAAGGACTTTTTTATCTTCTATAAAAGTAAAATAGAAATTTAGTCTGTCCGTAGTTAAAAAATAGAGTTATTAAAAATCTTATTAACATCACTACATATATTTAATCGTCTAATATAAATACCAAAACAATTAATAAACACACTTATTTTTAGAGCAATGATAAAATACGAACTCATATTTGAGATTATCATAAAATTATATGGCTCACAAATCCTTTTATGGATGCTTTAGTATCTTTACCTCTTATCTCGAAGAGTTTTCATTATGTCCGTACAACCAAAATTGACAAGGTTTCATCAAAACGTGTTATCAAAATACCGAATTTATAATAGTATTTTTATGACCCTTCCGTTTGATTCAATTACAAAAACAGGTGTTTTATTGCCACTGTTTCATGAAACCTGTAAAAGAGGTTTTGCTAAGGATGATGACCCCACCGCTATCGTAGAAACGTTCTTTAAAAAATATCAAGCACGACGTTCAGATAAAAGCCAAATAAACTTATTGTTTCGCTTTATCCAATATATAGAAAGACAAGTTGTATTGTTTGATGCTATAGAAGATGCTGCCTTTCCCATTGTTAATAATATGGATGGTCTTGGTACATTACGCAGCTTAAAAGAGTCCGCTTTTTCTGAAAATAAATTAAGTGAACTTCAAAAATATTTAGAAGAATTTAAAGTAAGAATTGTTTTAACTGCTCACCCCACGCAGTTTTATCCTGGTAGTGTACTTGGGATTATTACAGATTTGACCGAGGCCATAAAAGAAAACAACTTAAGCACCATAGGAAATTTAATGGCACAACTTGGAAAGACTCCATTTTTTAAGCATAAAAAGCCATCACCGTATGATGAGGCCGTGAGTTTGATTTGGTATCTTGAAAATGTATTTTATCAATCGTTTGGAGAAATTTATGACTACATCCAACAAAATATATTTGATGGTATCTCACCAAAAAATGAAATTATAAATATTGGATTTTGGCCTGGCGGAGACCGAGATGGAAATCCTTTTGTAACTCCAGAGACTACTTTAAAAGTGGCTGACCGCTTAAAACAAACCATCCTTAAAAATTATTATCGTAGTGTTAGAAAATTACGTCGAAAACTTACTTTTAAAGGTGTAGAAGAGCGCATAACATTATTGGAGGACGCTCTAAACAAAAGCGTTTTTAACCCCAATACATCTAACAATATCACATTAAAAAATCTCATTTCTGAATTAGATGCCATTAAAAAAGAACTCATCAATAATCATCAATCTCTTTACATTGTAGAAATTAATAGTTTAATTAATAAGGTAAATCTGTTTGGCTACTATTTTGCATCCTTAGATATTAGACAGGATAGCCGTATTCATCATACAGTTTTTACCGCAATTGTAAATGGATCTCTTAAAGCTGACGAGTCTATTTTTCCTAAAGATTACAATACTCTAACGGAAGAAAAGCAAATTGAAGCTTTGTCAAAAATTAATGGAAGTATTGATATTTCTAGTTTTGATGACGAACTTGTGGTTAATACATTAAAGACCATTAAAGCTGTAAAACAAATTCAAGAACAAAATGGCGAAATTGGTGCCAATAGATATATAATAAGCAACAATCAGACAGCGCTAAATGTTATGCAGCTATTTGCCATGCTAAAATTAGTTGCTTTTAATGATAGTATGCCAGTTGATATTGTTCCGCTTTTTGAAACCATTACCGATCTTGAAAATGCGCCAAAAGTAATGGAAATATTATACACGAATAAAGCCTATAAAACACATCTAAACAAAAGAGGGGACAAACAAACTATAATGTTAGGTTTCTCAGATGGAACTAAGGACGGCGGCTATTTAATGGCTAATTGGGCAATTTTTAAAGCCAAAGAATTATTAACTGAAATATCAAGAAAATACAATGTTAATGTTGTGTTTTTTGATGGTAGAGGAGGTCCTCCTGCAAGAGGCGGAGGAAAAACACATCAATTCTATGCCTCATTAGGACCAACTATCGAAGACAAAGAAGTTCAGCTTACAATTCAAGGGCAAACCATAAGCTCCAATTTTGGCACTTTGGAATCATCACAATATAATTTGGAACAGCTTATTAGTTCTGGTATATCAAATAGCCTCAAAAACGAAAATATTGGAAAATCGAAAGCCGACAAATCTGTAATGAACAATTTGGCTGAAATTAGTTATCAGGCATATCAAGATTTTAAAGCTCACCCAATGTTCATTCCTTATTTAGAGCGTATGAGTACCTTAAAATACTACGCAAAAACTAATATTGGTAGCAGGCCATCAAAACGATCTAAATCAGATAAGCTTATATTTTCAGATTTAAGAGCAATCCCTTTTGTTGGATCATGGAGCCAATTAAAGCAAAATGTCCCCGGTTTTTTTGGCGTGGGAACAGCACTAAAAACATTTGAAGACAATAACGAATTTGATAAAGTTATTGCGCTATACAACAACTCAAGTTTCTTTAAAACTTTATTGGAAAATAGCATGATGTCATTAACCAAATCATTTTTTGAATTAACAAAGTATATGGCCAAGGACGAAGAATTTGGAGAATTTTGGACCATTATCTATGACGAATACTTAATAACCAAAAGATTATTACTAAAGCTTACTGGATACAAAACCCTTATGGAGAATGAGCCTGCTGGAAAAGCATCCATCGAAATACGGGAGTCTATTGTATTGCCTTTATTAACAATTCAGCAATATGCTTTAAAAAAGATTCAAGAGCTCGAAAGTGCAGAGGAAAAAGATGTAGAACAAATTAAAATCTTTGAAAAAATTGTGATGCGATCTTTATTTGGCAATATTAACGCAAGTCGAAATTCTGCTTAAAAAATAATTCAACGTTAAAATAGAAAACCTCGGAATTACTTCCGAGGTTTTTATTGAACATTAATTTTGAAAACTAACTAAACTAACTATTTAATGTTCATTTAATCTAAAATCTGGGTAAGCATTCATTCCATGCTCATGAGAATCCAAACCTTCTAATTCTTCTTTTTCTGAAACTCGTATACCAACTGTTTTCTTCAGGGTATATAAAATAACAAATGAAGAAACAATACATATTGCCGCGTAAGATGCTACACCAATCAATTGACTTAAAAATTGATTTAATCCAGCAAGCTTTCCAAAAACACCAACTGCTAGTGTTCCCCATATACCACAAACCAAATGCACAGCAATGGCACCTACTGGATCATCAAGTTTTAATTTATCAATTAGCGATACTGCAAATACAATAATTATACCTGCAATTGCTCCAATTAAAATTGCGTCTGTCGGGCTCATTTGATCTGCTCCTGCTGTAATACCAACAAGACCTCCTAATATTCCGTTTAAGAACATGGTTAAATCAAGATTCTTAAATTTAATTGCCGAAACTAAAGCAGCAACTACACCGCCTGCCGCCGCAGCCAAACACGTTGTAACCAAAGTTAAAGAAGTAAGTGCTGGATCTGCAGAAAGCACCGATCCTCCATTAAATCCAAACCATCCCAACCACAGTATTAATACTCCAGCTGTGGCCAATGGTATGTTATGTCCAGGAATAGCCTGTAATTTTCCGTTTTTAAATTTCCCAATTCTAGCACCCAATAAACATACGGCTACTAATGCTGCCCATCCACCAACAGAGTGGACTAATGTAGATCCGGCAAAATCATAAAATGGCGTTTCTAATTGGTCTAAAAATCCACCACCCCATTTCCATGAACCAGCAATTGGGTAAATAACACCAACATAAATTACTGTAAAAATCATAAAAGGTCCAATTTTCATACGCTCAGCAACCGCTCCAGATACTATTGTTGCTGCTGTGGCAGCGAACATACCTTGAAAAAGAAAATCTGTCCAGTAGGTATATCCTTCGTTATAGGCTAAGTCAAGTGCTCCTTCAATTAAGGGTGCATCCAAACCAAAACCTGCAAAACCAAATACACCAAATGACCCTTCGGCAAATCCAGGATACATCAAATTAAATCCTACCAAGCAATACAATAGTAATCCAGTTGTGATAATAAAAATGTTCTTAAAAAGTATATTCAGGGTGTTTTTTTGCCTCGTTAAACCAATTTCTAAGAATGCAAACCCTAAATGCATAAAGAAAACGAGTGCTGTACAGATCATCATCCATACATTATTTGTTGTTAATAATTCCATAATTAAAATATTGATTATTATTACTTTAAAGTGTCACCACCCTTTTCTCCTGTTCGTATTCTATAGCATTCTTCAATATCCGATACAAAAATTTTACCATCACCTACTTCACCAGTAGATGAAGATTCTAATATTGCCCTTATAGTGGCTTCCTCAAATTCATTGTTGACCACTATAGAAAGATATCTACGTTGTATATCACTTGTACTATAAGCCACACCTCTGTAAACATGTCCTTCTTTTTCGTTCCCTATTCCTGTTACATCCCAGTAAGAGAAAAAATTTATACCAACATCGTGTAATGCTTCTTTTACTGCACGATACTTGGATTTTCTAATGATTGCTTCAATTTTTTTCATGATTAAACTTTTAGTTAAAATGTATATATAGCAGCTAAAACAAAAGACCCTAAGCTTTTTGTTGCAGCTAAATCATTATCAATAAATGAGTCATCAGATGCACTATCTAATCTTATCTCTGGTTTGATTGTAAGATTATCAACAACATAACTTCCCGTTAAAGTAGCTGCAAAAACACTTGTATCTTCAACACCACTTCCTATAGCCCCAAACTCACCGTCTTCAACAAAATACTCTCCTCTTAATCCTATTGTAAATGAATCTGACGTTGCTAATTGAGGATATAATGCTACTCCCGCAAAACCAGGACCATCATCTTCAACCGATAAATAAGCTGCGTTTATTCCTAAAAAGAAATCATCGGACAAATCAAATCCACCCGTAAAGTCAATTTCAAAGAAAGACGGATCAACCAATATGTTTAAGAATTGTCCAGAATACCCTAACTGTGCACCAAATGCATAATCCCCAGTTGGATTGAACTCAGTTAAATCGGTATCATTCATGACACCTAACATTAAGCTAAAATCATCGCCTAAAGCAAAGTCCGCTTTTAAACCCGTATGGCTAAATGGCCCATAAGAGAATAAATAAGATGTACTGTAATTAAAGTTAGCCGTAGGAGAAATAACCTCATACCCTAAAAAAGTATTAAAGTTACCCATGGTTAATGTTAATGACTCACTAACATTCCAGTAAGCATATAACTGATTTACAATATCACCAGTAGCAGAATACATTGGTGAAGCAAAAATGGCATCAGTACCTCTTGGACCAAATACTAAATCGGCAACAAAACCTACTTTTTCGCCTTCATAAACAAAAATGACATTTGCCATTCCTAATGCAAAACCAGGTAAATTAGCAAAAGATGACCCAGGTGCTATAGCGTCTTCGTCATTAGGAGCGGTTAAGTTAGCTCTATAATAAGCGTCTACACTACCACTGATATCAAATTTCTTTTTTTCTTCAGTTTCTTCTTGAGCAATTACACTTAAACTGCTAAGGAATAATAATACTAGAATAATTTTTTTCATAATGATTATTTTTATAATTATTTAAGGACCAAAACTATGTAAAAATGTTTTTACCCCATAAATTAATAGGGGTCATATAATCATTTTTATGATAATTCAATATTTAGCCCTCTTTTTTTTAGGGTATGAATGATTTTACTTCAATAATTTGTTAAATCGACAATCCACTGATTGCATTATTTTTAATAAAATGATTTATTTGTTAAACATTATTCAGTAGAAGGTGTTTTTCGCAAACGTTTTCGTAGATTTTCATAACTTTTAGCTGTTGATTAATTAATAGTATTATGTCCAAAATATTTAACATT
>RCNB010001878.1_pt1 | contig 19746 bp, 15 predicted proteins | sample 2041321 | NCBI WGS metagenome assembly RCNB01 (sample SAMN09708232, study PRJNA481090) | Marine sediment metagenome, whole genome shotgun sequencing project. | reverse complement strand
GGCCGGAGTTTCAGGTCTGCTCTAGCGAGGTCTCGAGAAAGATTTTCAAAGAGATCTGAGCCTTCACCAGCCCGTTCCAGGTAATCAGCGATGATCGAGCCACGCTGTTTTTTTGCTTCGTCACCTGTTGTGGAGACAATCTGGCCCTCAGCGTAACGGCCCAAGCGTTCTTCAACGACCGATCGCTCACCCAGCAACGTCATTGCCAGACCAACTACCAGGAGTAGAAGCCCCAGACCGCCTCCAATGATGAGAACCGTTTGTGGATTCATCGCCTAGTACCCCTTTGACCTGGTGCCTACGCCGAAGATTGCTGCAGGTAAATTAATACCACTCGCTTCAATCTTATCGATAAATCTTGGTCGTAAACCCGTTGGGCGGAGCCGTCCGATAACCTTGCCGTCCTCAAATCCGGTTTGCTCAAAGATGAAAAGATCCGTCATCGTGATCACATCACCTTCCATCCCCTGGATTTCGGCAATATGAGTCAATTTTCGAGTACCATCACGAAGTCGCTCAAGATGGCAAACAAGCTCAAGGGCGGACGAAATTTGCTCCCGAATGGCGCGGATGGGAAGTTCCACACCTGACATAAGCGTCATGGTTTCAATACGAGCCAGTGTGTCTCTCGGGCTGTTTGAGTGCGCCGTCGTCATGGATCCTTCATGGCCGGTGTTCATCGCCTGGAGCATATCGAGCGCCTCTTTTTCGCGGATCTCTCCTACGATAATCCTGTCGGGTCTCATTCGCAGCGAGTTGACAACCAGGTTTTGGATCGTCACCTCACCCCGGCCTTCGATATTAGGCGGCCTGGATTCAAGGGTGATAACATGCTCCTGCCTCAACTGCAGCTCGGCAGCATTCTCAATCGTAATGATTCGCTCATCACCGGGGATGTATTGTGAGATGATATTCAACATAGTGGTTTTTCCGGAACCAGTACCACCGGAAATAACCATATTTATTCTCCCGATCACACACGCTTTAAGGAACTCAATGGCTTCAGGAGTACACGTGCCCCACTCAATGAGTTGATCGGCTGTGATGGGATCTCGAGCGAATTTCCGGATCGTGAGGGTGGGCCCGACAAGAGATATTGGCGGGATGATGGCGTTCACACGTGAACCATCCGGCAGTCGGGCGTCAACATACGGGCTAGACTCATCAATCCGTCGTCCTAAAGGAGCCACAATACGATCGATGATGCGCATCAAGTGATCGTCGCTCTCGAAAGTCGCAGGTTCACGGAAGATTTTACCGTGTCGCTCGACGTATATCTGCTTGGCTCCGTTCACCATGATTTCTGTGATCGAGCCATCTGCGAGCAGCGGTTCGATGGGTCCTAGGCCGAGAATCTCAGCGACGATCTGTTCAAAAAGGCGCCTTCGCTCAGGTCTTGAGAGGACAATCCTCTCATCGGCCAGAATATTCTCAAATAGCTCCTCGATCGTCTGGCGAACCTCCGCTGTCTGACTGACATCCATGGAGGGATCCAATTCGCCGAGCAATTTATTTTGTACTCGAGTCTTCAAATCGTGGTATGTATCTCGCTGCCCAGAACTTGGCGGTGCAACACGACGTGCTGAGAGGCCGCTCATACGTGATGAGCTCTCAATCTCTCCCCCATCTTGATTGTTTTCTTCGGTGAGGGCAGGTACGTTTTCTTCAGCTTGGCCTTGTTCGATCCTCTTCAATAACGACACGTTGCACGCTCCTTACTCAGCGGTGATTCGCTCCACAACAAAAATATATTACCGACTGAATAACCCCGTACGTTCGGCTTCAATCTCCTCTTCTTCTTCCAAAACGTCAATCAGCACACGTTCTTTAATGCTTCTGAGAATACTGAAAATACTCTTGGCCGCTGGTTGACCTTTATCGCTGAGAAGGAGAGGAGAACCGCGGTTTATTGAAGTCGTAATCGCCCGTTCATCGAGAGGAATCTCCGCATCCACAGTGCACTTCAGGTTTTCTGATACCGCATCAGATGAAATCCCCGAACGCTTATCCGTCTTGTTCAAGACAAAGAATATTCGTTCCTTCGGGAATTCTAAGACACCCAGTAAGTCGAACAGCAGTCTGGTGTCTTTAATCGAGGGTATCTCTGGAGTCGCAATGGTGATCAGCAGATCGGCAACATCTAACACTGCCAATGTAATGTCATCCATATTGGAACTTGTGTCGACAACGACATAGGCGAAATTTTGTTTTAAGAATTGGATGACATTTCGTACTTGCCCGGCGGTGACTTCATCTGCCACCTCCGGTCGAGGCGGCGCGGCGAGAACCCGCAATCCGGTATTGTGCCGGAGCAGGACCTCATCGACGAACTCTGCATCTAGTTCCTCCGCTCGGCTGGCCAAATCAATAAAACTGTTCTTCGCCTGCAAATTCAACGAGACGGCAACGTCGCCGAACTGCAGCGCAGCATCTACGAGCACTGTTGGAGTATCTGCAGTGTCTAAACCAACGGCGATGTTTGTCGCCAGCATGGAACATCCAACACCGCCCTTGGCGCTATAAACAACCATGATTTTTCCTTCAGGGCGCAGCGATCCAGTGTGTCCCCCTCCTGGACCTTGGGCTACGACAGAAGGCAGAGATTGGCTTAGTTTGACTTTCTGTTCGTGTGCAAAAACTGACAATGTCCTGATCGTGGATATTAGCTCGTCCGCAGATGGCGGCTTTGCTATAAAATCCCTGGCTCCTGCACGCATCGCCCGGCGAACGTAGTCAGCGTCATTGTTCACAGAAAGCATGACGATTTGAGCGAAGGGAACGTCTCTCACCAGCCCCTCAGTGGCTGTGATGCCGTCCATATCCGGCATATTGATATCCATGATAACGACATCGGGCTCCGTTTCACGAGCCATTTCAATCGCTTCTATGCCGGTTCGCGCAGCACCTACGACGACGACATCGGACTCAAACTGAAGAAGCTTGCGTATATTTTCTCGCGTCTCGGCGATGTCATCGACGATCAGGACGCGGATCATTACCTCCGCGTTATCTGTCATTTACTAGCTCCATTCGAACACCAATGAGCATATCTGCTACTACTGCGGCGGTGCAGGTGGTTGATCATTCGGCAGCTCAGGGATGATCAGATTATCAAGTCGGGGTTCCATCCCATAAGGCAATTTAGTTGGAACCGTGATTTCATAGGTATCGAGCAGGTATTGCAGTGTGACACTGGTAGTTTCGGTTACCTCTCCATCGTTCGGAGCGCGCAGAGTGAACGTGAGATCTGCTCCAACTTTCATAGCCCAGTTCAATGCTAAGGCTTCCTGGGGGGTGACAATCAAGGTGATGATGTCAGGAGGTTCAACGGTTGGCGCAGGTGCTTGACCCTCAGGCGCGGGAGCTCCGGAACAGGAATAACCTCTCCTGCAACCTCACCTTCAAGCTGGAAGGTTCCTACATGCAATACGATGGCGGCTTCGATCAAGCGCTGCGATACCGTGCGCGGCCGTTGACGTTCCTGTGGAATTAGATGAAATGGTTGGCCGGTTACTTCATCTGTCTCGACATTACCGAAGGGAAGGGGTGGAATGCCATTCTCTTCCACGACTTCAATAAGCGCGACGCCCCCCGTAATATTGGGAGCCGGAAACTCCGCCGTTCCGCCAGAGGCGATGAGTGGCGTCGTCTGATTCGGCAGAATTGTTTGGAAGTCAGGATCAAGATCTACAAGCAACAGCGTAATCAGAACATCGACCACATCTCCATCCTCCATGGCAAAGGCGATGCCTGAAAGTCGAGTCATGGGAATAGCAATCGCTGTATAACCCGCTGGAATCGCCAGGGCAGCGTTTGATCCGCCCGCGAGTAGATCGCCGGAAGTCTCCGTAAGCATTGCCTCAGTGAGAGGAACTCCCCGCGCGATATCCTGGCGGGCGATGCGATCGACGATGCGCGAGCGGATTTCATCTTCATCCTGACCGCTGATCATCGTTTCGACGACCAAGTTCGCATTCATGCGGGACATAATTACACCGTCTTCAGGGATCTTCGCTCCACGTGAGATATCCTGAGCAGCAATAGCCACGAAGACGACATCGACTGGGGGTGGTGTGGCTTCACCTTCCGAACCGGTACCGCCCCCTCTCCCTAAGAACAGATAAGCGGCTGCAGCGCCTAGGAGAAGGATTATCGCAAGCAGTATGAAGATGCGGGAACGTCGCATGGGACCTCCTTAACTACACCGATGAACTTATTCTCGTGGGCAATCCACGAGTCGCGAGTATCATACGCTGATGGAAATAAAAGTCAAGTTGTGCATACTCTAACACAAGTGTGCCAGAATATTCGCTTACATTTCCCTTACACAAGGAGCCCTATTCAGGATAGGGCTCCTGGGTGATCCGTGTTTTGAGAAAACTTTTTCCCCCTCTCATTCTCACCATATAATCGATTATATGGCGTTAACGATGCCACTAAACACGTTTCCGATGGCAGGGCCGAGCAACGCAAGAATGACAATCACTACAACAGCCACTAGAACAAGAATTAAGGCGTACTCGACGAGGCCCTGTCCTTTCTCTTTTGGGGCAAATAACATAGCAGTTTCCTCCTTTCGTTAATATTTCGCCTGTTTTATGTTACAAGCTTGAAATCATTATATTCAGGTGGAATAGAAGATTCAATAGGACCAATATCCGAGGGAAGAGAGACCTATTCGTTTTTCAAAGGGTATTGGTGTGAATAAAGGCTGGGCTTCTCCTACACCTGATCCTCTGTAGATAATCGCACAACGATCCTTGCACCCTCGCCAGGTTTACTGTCTATCTCCACCATCCCCCCGAGGAGTTCAATCTGGTTGCAGAGTACATTGAGCGATCGTGATTCGTACCCCTCAGTCTCGATAATTTCAGGGTCAAAGCCTACGCCATTATCCTCAATAGAAGCTCTCGCGTTCTTCTCTTCAAGATCGATCGTGATTTTTGCCTGCGTAGCCTGCGCATGGTCGCGTATATTAGCTAGCAATGTCTGGATTGCACGGAAAAGCACAACCTCGTGATGAGATTCTAAACGACGCTCAATGCCCGTGTTCAGCACAACGACATCTAAGCCCGTTTTTTCCTTAAAAGCTTCAGCATAACGTTTAACGGTGGGCACTAACCCGAGATCATCCAACATCATGGGACGCAATTCGAAAATAAAATCGCGAATTTTTACAAAACTTGAATTTGCCGCCTCCTTGAGGTTTTCAAGCTCTTCGCGTGCTAATTCGACATCCGTGTCAAATAACCTAGCTGCAATCTCAGTTTGCAGGATAAAATTCGTCAGAACCTGAGCAGGGCCATCATGCATTTGCCGTGAAATCTTACGTCGTTCGTCCTCCTGGGCTTGAATGATTTGCCCAAATACGGTTTCCGAACCTCCCAATCTGCCTTCCTCCTCTTCTACACCAATATCAGGTTTCTCCCCGAGGATTTTCAGCGTGCGCGTCACGTACTCCGAGAATGTTTGAAGATGCTCCTCATCACTCTGCAGCTTCTCAAGCTGTCCGCGCATCGTGTAAAGGCGCTGTTGAGCATCAAGTGCGTCATCATAAACCGTGCGGATATCCTCCCGCGGGACAGTGTCGAAGTGAGCCTGAAGCTGATGGATGCGGCTTGTGATATTAGCGTTGCGTTTCGCTAACTTTTCAACCTCGCCATGGCTTTGCTCGACAAGAAGACTAATTTCCTTTACCCCCCGCTGTGCTTTTTCAAGTTGAGCGTGGGACTCCTCAAGGAAGGCTTCGAGGGGACTGAGTTCTACAGCACCTTCATTCTCGGTCATAACTGCTCCGGATTATTTCCTCGTGTCCTGTAACCGTACCCATCCGTGCCTAAGGGCATACACTGCAGCCTGGGTTCGATCTTCGACGTCTAATTTATGAAGTATAGCTGTCATATGGTTCTTTACTGTTTGATGGCTGATTCCCAACTTGGCTGCGATTTCTTTATTGCTCATGCCTCGTGTGACATACTGCAGAATCTCCATCTCGCGGGGTGAGAGCGGCGTAAAGGCTTCAATATCACCATCTAGATGTGGTCGCCGTACCGCTTCAACACCACGAGAAAGCCAATCTTCAAGACCCTCTGCATCAAATACCTGGTCGCCCACAATATAGAAACCACGGGCGACTTGCCGGACAATATCGACCAGTTTCCCCGCCTCAACATCCTTCGAACAATATGCGGAGGCGCCCGCCTTGAAAGCATGCAAGACTTGCTCAACATCGTCGTATGCAGTCAGAAGCACAATGGATGTATCCAAGCGTTCAGCTTTTATCTGCCGCGTGACCTGCATACCATTCATGTTGGGCATATTAATGTCAATCAATGCCACACGGGGGCGCAATTCACGCACCAATTGCAGCGCTTGATCGCCACTTGTCCCTTCCGCCAGAACATTTAAGTCATCCTCGGCATCAATGACGCTTCGGACCCCCTCACGGAAAAGCGGATGATCATCGACAATGATGATACTGAATTTTTCCATAATATCGCCACCTTTTATATTTGACCGCGGGGAGTATAGCATACTCAGATGATGCCGGGCAAACTCGTCAACGCCATCGGTAGATGGCCATATTTTCCCCGCCCGCTTGAGGTGAAAATTCCGAGTCCGTGGAGTAAATCAACTCGCGGCCACTGACTAAACGTGGATACCACCCCGGGAAAGTCATTAAGTAGTCAGCGTAATGTTGATCAAGGAAGGAATCAAGATCAACTTCACTGCGCATGATGGGTACCACTTCTGGCGTCACTAGGCCGGCAAGGTCGATGATCCCCCGCTTTCCAAAGTAACCGAGAGCGCCGATATCATGCGCTGCGATGGACGAATCTGATTCTGTGTTCTCCGCTATCCAACGGGAAGCTTTTACCATCTCTGTTTCAATAATGGCGACATCAAGAGCATATGCCTGAGAACCCTGCCACCAAAAAACAGCCACTACTGCTCCAAGCGAAAAGATCCAAACGCGATGGATGAAACGTTTTACCCTCGATTCCTCATTTTGTGAGTACCAAATCCGGATTCCCTCGAAACCAACAACCAGAAGAATTGGTATGGTTGGGATGGCGTAGCGGCCGTGCTGGTAGGTGGCGGGGAGTCGGAAAGCGTATGCGCCTATAAAGGCACCGGCCCAGATAATCGGTGCTAGCCGCTCCCATGAACGGGATTTTATCGCCTGACTAATATAGAATAGAATACCCGGCAGCAGAATGATTAAAGCCCCGGCGGCGATCGCATTAAGTTGTTCGAAGTATCGATAAAGGAAAGGTGACTGCTGAAGGATGCTGTACTCCACTTGCTTGGCGTAGAAAGTGCTTGGCCAAACCGAGCCTGCCACGGACCAGTTCATGGTTAAGTAGATTAGAAATGGTACAGCTATGCCAATGATTACTCGCAGCAGCGCGGCTCCAATTTTCCGGAGGTTCCCTTGATGCATGATGAAAATAATCCAGGCTGCCGGCAGGAGAAGAGTCAACGCATCTGGACGGACCCAGATGCCAACGCCAATCAACACCCCCAAGTTAAAGAAGCCAAACACCCCCTTCGCCAACATCCAAAAAAATAGAACGGAGAGAAATGCAAGAAGAATGGTCTCCATTCCTGACAACGCTGCCCAAACAAGATGCCACTCTAAAAGAAGCAGTGCCGCCAATCCAATTCCCCACACACCGATGGCACGATCCCTGGTCCTAACCCAGTCGACAGCAAGCCAGGCGGTCGCAATCAATGCAGTTACACCAATCCCATAAGTCCACCATTTGTATGGGATTTTCAATAAATATCCGAGGGCAATTAGGGCGCTCCACAATGGAGCCGTCGAACCAGCGCTTGCTTGACCCGGAATGAACGACCACTCCCCCATTTCCCCGAGGTTACGAGCGTATGTTTGATGAATCCACGCGTCGTCTAGAGGGAAGCCAAGAGTTATTTTTTGCGCGCAAATGATAAGGAATGCCCCAGCGGAGAGAGCCCCGACTGCAATGACAGCAAATAAAAATAACTTTCGATATGTGGAGCCCTTCACGCCCTCACCTATCTTTCCGCTCATTGGACTTCGAAAATCAACAGCGGCTCGTTGTTATGATCTAACAGAGTCGCCCGCTCCTCTAGCCAGGGCACCTTTATCTGGCCATTGTAAAGATCCTCAAGCCCTTCTGGGTGATTTATATCAAGTATGACCCACTCGACTGCGAAACGATCAACTACCTGGTGTAATTCAGCCTCCCCACCATTCGGTATTACGACCGAACCCCGCTGAGATGAAAGATAAAAACCCGGCGGGTTGTTGATGGCCACGATGCTGTCGTCGGAATTAAAGTTACTCAATGTTGCTGCTGCTGCATCATAGGTTCGCTTGGGCCCCATCCAGAGAAGTGTACTCGTTTGAATTCCTATCACCTTCGTTACAAAGAGACCTACAGTGAGCATGGCAGCCATTCCAAATACCGTGACCGCAAACACCCGCTGCGCCTGCGCTTCATCCCAGCGACGGAGATGACTCAGCCACTGAATAGCTCGATGAAGCCCGGCAGGAACGAGCACCCAAAGCAGCGGCATCAACGCCGCGCTGGAATGGAAGAGTCCTCCAAGAGACCCGGCAAAAGGGAAAACGAAGCTCATCGTGAGGAATAAAACCACGAGATAGATCGCAGCCAGGCGGGTTTCAAACGCCTGCCACAATTCACGGAAGCCGATGATCATAAATGGGCCCAATATGACCAAGCCATTTTCGCCAATGAGCCGTTGTAGGTTTGTCCAAAGTGCAGCGAACCTCACCTGCAGAATTGCGTATAACCCTTGTGAGAGGAAGTGCTGGAGGGTCAAAATGCTGCTAGGGTAGCTGAACAGTTCCGGATACGATCTCAACCACAGTGTTTTAACTCCCGTCGAGGGGAGCAGTGATCCCACGATCAGGTAATTTCGCAGAAACCATGGGGCCATGACAAACAAGTAACCGGAGATCATCAATACTAAGCGCTGAAGTTTCCTCTCACCTGAATAAGAAACGGCTGCAAGCGCAGGTAGGAAGAAGAGAAGTCCATCCGCGCGGGCGAAATGCGCCAGACCGATCATCATTCCTGACACAAGCCAAGCGCTTTTCCTTCCATAACGAAGACCATGCCCGGCAAAGTAGAAAAAACCCGCCCCAATAAGCGCGTAGACAATAAAAACATCTGTTGTTAGCAAGTATGGAAAGTAGAACCCTGGGACGAGAGCTAACAAGCCCGAAAACCATGCCCAGCTTCGATTGCCATGAACCTGGAGTGCAAGTGCAGCAGTGACCAGAGGAAGTGACGCACTCATGATGATGAATGGAATCTGCGCCACTCGAAATGCCTGCCCTAAGAAAGCCATCGGTAAAGCTGCGATAAGCGATGTGAGTGGCAACCAATAAAGGTGTGACGGATGCGGTAATCCAGTCGGATCATCCAGATAATTCCAGAGAAATGGTTCGATGAACCCATGGCCTCGTGACAGTTCTTGACCCGTAGCAAAATAGTAATCTGCATCCATGTAGCCGGGGTTTTGAATCCAAATGGACCCAAGCCCTGCCACAAAAAGTCCAAGAACAAATAGCGATATCCAACGCCAGGTCCGCATCTTGAGAACTACCTCGTCAATCTCTATTAGCTCTAAAAGGTATCCCTATCTAAAAGATCAATCTAGGCTTACATTTTCTCGGCTTTCAAACCTGTAAAGGGATAAATCATCCCAGGCGGTTTGTTCAACCAGGCTATAGTGTTCTTCCAGCCATGAAAGGTGGGGATGCTTTAACACTCCAAGCGCATCATAATCGCCGAGCTCACGCCCGAACATCACGAAAAATACTTGCCCAGCATCCCCTACCGCGTGGATCGCATCCGGTTGGGCAATAAGACCCAGTACTTCTTGTGTCGGCAACGCGAGGGTATCGCTCCCTGCTCCAGGTGGATCGGCAATATAAGTATGCGGAAGTAACTCATCATAATAATAAGATGGGAGCATTGTGATTTTATTCGAGTGCAAGACAACCCCTCCCTCTTCTAACTCGGAGGTGATGTAATCATTCACATTTTCAAATGGAGCATAAGGAAATCCCCGATAGGTTTCACGGGAGAATAATCCAATCGCAAAAGCTAATGCTAAACAACCGATTATGAGGAACGACTCCACGCGTCGCCCCTCACGGGGAGCAATAACCCACGCGAGCCAGAGAAGAAATATGACGCCGGAGGGCACTAAGCCCCGCACGATAAACAGGGGCCGAATCTGCGAGACAAGAAAAAGAAGAAGAACAGGGGCAGCGCTTAAATAAATCAGCCAAATTACCCTCTCTGCGCGAGGATCCCCCTCTCGAACCGCCCTGAATGTTATAACTCCCGCAAGAACAATCACAAGCAATGCACAAAAAAGGGAGACCGGAAGCCAGCTTGCATGGATGGGGAGACCTGAAATAAATGATAGGACTGTTTGAACCAGATCCACCATCGTAGGTCTCGTTATCCAGTAAGCACGCTCGACTTTCGCAACTTGAGCAGGAAGCTGAAGTCCCCAGGGCAAATACAAAACAATCGCGATAAGCGCCGAGAGTAATGCGGATCGAAATAATTTCACCTTGCGGAAATACAGCGGTGATAACCACAGAGGGATGAGATAGAAGACTGCCAGGACATGCGTATACATCGCTAGAGCCGCAAAGATGCCAAAGGCGACCCATGGAAAATGCCTGCCTCCCTGGATGCCCCTCCACACACTTAAGGTGGCGAAAACGAGCCATAGACTGAGAAGGCCGTACATGCGCGCTTCCTGCCCGTAATGCACCTGGAAAGGCGCGAAGGAGAATAATAACCCTGCCAATACAGCCTGCTTCAAACCGAACATCTCTTCCATCAGATACCATAGCAGGGTGAGCAGTGCGAGGTGAATTAGAACTGATAGGAAGCGAACGACGATGACTTTTTGACCAACAAGCAGCATCCAAGCCCAGAGAAGCGTGTAATAGAGCAGCGGGTGCACATCCGCGGCTGTCCCGTCTACGAGCCCCAGAGTTCCCTGCAGCATTGCTTTCGGGCCTGTGCGCGAAAATAGAATAGAGAATGCCTCGTCATACCACAGTGAGCGTGAAGCTAAGGATGGTATTCGGATGGCGAGAACAAGCGCGAGAAGCGCGAGTAATATGATTTTTGTATTTTTCTGTAAAAATACTGTCAAAGATCCTCGCTTTTTTCTCTGAGCATAAGCACCCGCTCCATTAGTTCAATCCTCCCACATTGGAAGACGAGTAGAACTTATGACCCACCAACGCGACCAGAGCAGCCCAAGCAGGGTTAGGATCGGCAGAGGCAGATACATCACAGCGTGTTCAACGTTCCCCTGCACGGTTACCAAGAACAAGATCCACAACCCGACTAACAACCCCAGGAGAGTCAGCAAGGAAGCGATCAATCCGCCTTTGCCCCAACGATCTTCCCAGGTCTTGAAGATTATCAACAAAGCAGGCAGCATGACGACAAAATTCGTCGTCGCAGTCCTAAAAGCGATGAGGTTCGTGATCACAATTGTCAGCGCGGCCGCCCATTGGAACCATGGATCATCCTTGCCAGCTGCCATAATCCATTCCCATAATAAATATAGAGACAGCAGCCCGGTGAGGATCAGGTTAGCGATCCCGCCTCCTCCTGGTAGGAAGCTCGTGAGAATCGAGATCGGTGACCCCAGATCGGTGTAACTGGGATACGAAAGCAATTGGCCCAACCACCCCAACGGCCAACTCGGTAAGGCAATGAGAGAGCCGGCGATAAGAACCGTTATCACCCCAAGGAACCACCCCACGATCTTTAATCTTCTAGCGCGGAGAGACCAAATGAGGACGAAGGGGATAATTAAAAAAGACATCTGCGGCTTGGCAATCGTCAATGCCAAGACAATGCCGGCTGCCTCATCCATCTCCCTTTGAACAGCGAGAAGAGCGATCGCGATCAAGACTGCTTCTATCACCGCAAATTGACCTATGATCACAGCCCGCGCGCCATGGTACCAGAGGATAGAAAACAGGATGACGGCAGCCTGCGTGAATCGATCCGGCGACCAGCGCGCCAAACGAAGGCCTATGAGACCTAAGACAACTAGGCATATCTCAAGGATTGTCATCCAAATTGCGCGCGCTATCGGGAAAGGCAATAATCCGAAGGGTCCAAAAAACAACATAGCCGGAAGCGGGTAGACAAAATGGGCGATATCTTCACCCTTTGAAGGGTCGGCTGGTCGGCCATATATCATCGTCTGCGCGGCGAGACTAACCTCTTCATCGTATGGATTGACACCTTCGACCAGCCAGTAATGCGCGCCTGTCCATCGGGCGAGGAAATCATTGCCCCCGGGAGATTGGCGAACAAAGCTGTAATTGGCGACAAACAAGCCAATAAGAAAAACGAATAGACCAATCAGGAGGACGATTCTTAGCCAGTTTGGCAGATAATATTTCAAGCACCACCCCCGGAAACAACTCGACACAGCACACTCTTTGAGCACCGAAGGATTATTGATTCTCCTTCGATAGTTATAAGGCCCCTATTGTGAGATTCTATGAGCATCATCCCTATTGAGGAGAGCTGAGAACGACCGCAAGCTCATCCTCGTAGTCGATTTCCCAACCCTGCGATTCAAGGCGCAACCTCAGAGGAGCCCAGGGTTCAAGCAACACTATCTCGATATCCCACGTCTTAAAGACTTGTTCCCAGCCTGGTAAGCCTCGCCAGCTAACGAGGTATTCATCCAGAATCTCGTCGTCGAAGAGATCCGTTCGACCGTCTACAAAGCTAAGAAAATCGGGATGAAGCTCCCAAATAGCATAACCTCCCCAGTTATAGGTATTAAAAAGGTTCGTTTTAGGCTGGACAGAGCGTAGATATTCGACCGCACGAACCGGGAATTCCTCCTCGATTGCATCCTGGTTCACCTGAGAAGATAACGACGACGAGATCTTCAAGCCCGAAGCTACAATTAACAGTAAAAATACAGTAAGGTTCAACCACTTTGCGGCACTTTGCGGAAGCTGCAGCGTAGAACCTGAGTCGAGGTGCATTTCATCCAGAAGTTCATCAAGGTGGCGTGTGATAACCGGCGCGGCAACGAGTGCAAATAATGCGATATTCCGGCTAGCGAGAAGAGCAAGCGCTAGAAATACGAGAACAAGGATGATTTCCGTGGGATCACCCCTGCGACGAGACCTATATAAAGTCCCGATTAAAAGCAACAGCATCAGAAGAAAGGGTAAAACCTGAGCCTGATGGAAATTTGGAGATTGCCATTCCTGAATGTAATCCTGAAGAACCTGAATAGAAACCGTCTTGAATGGGTAAAGCAGCATCTGCGGCCCGTGCGGATTGACCGAAACAGCTAGAGTGCAGAGAAGACTGACCAAAAGAAGGTTGAATATCTCCCTTTTGTGCTGATCCCACGCTGATCGCCAATCCCCGTCAGCTTGAAAAGCTTCGTGAACCATCTGGACGGTTTCTCCGCAAAGATAGACACCAAGTATTAAAAAGCCGATCGCGAAACCTCCATGCACATTCACCCAGAGAATCATCGCCAACGGGAGTGACCATAACAACCACGCCCTTCGCTTCCGATGAGGATAGAGAATGAAGAGGAAATAGCCTGCAAGAACAAAGCTGATGATCTGCGGTCGTGCGGACCAATACACTCCGGAAGCAGACGCAGCGAGCAGGATAACGAAAGCCTTAAGCAGGTCTCGACCTTCAAGCGTACACCACACGAACGCGAAAGCAGCCACAACCATCAGCGCAGTGAATAAATTCAGACCAGCGAAGCTGAAGTTCCGAAATGCGGTATAGAGAAGAATCTGGGCAAGCCATCCGGGGTAAATCCAAGCTGAGCCCTGACGTGTAAGCGAAAAAAGATCCGTTCGCAGGATCGCCCGATTGGCAAGCATCCACTCCCCCGCTTTTAGATGCCACCACGTATCGTAGCCTATGGAGGCACGGACAGCCATGGTGAAAATAGCCAGGAAAGTGATACCAAACACAAGGCGTTTGAACGTCATGTGTGTGCCTTCCATCTACTAATGCTGAATGATGAATGCATGCTTTTTTCCTATGGAGAACCACACTATCCAATTTACATAGGCACTACACCCCAAATTTTCCACTTTCACCCTTGCATCTCCTGTGCCAATAGCAGAAGAATATTCATCAACTTCAATCTTAGCCAAGCTGCCTTGATAAGTCTGCTTGCTGCAGCTAATTCCCCAACCAGGCTTCGCCGATCTCCTCTGGTCGCACGGGGCGTGAGAGATAATAGAAGATTTGGTAATCCCCGATCATTTCCTCCTCCCACATTACTCCAAGCTTACGGAAACTCGCCCTGATGCTCTCATCAAGGGCTGGATGGAATGTCGTGATGTATGCAACGCGGTCGCTTCCTTCCACGAGAACCTGGTATGGTTCATAGCGATCATCCCGAGCGGTGTACCGGAAATCGAGATGGTACGGGAGCCTTGGGATATAGATCAACTCCTCGTCTGACTCAAAGGCAAGCGGATAGGAAACCCAATAGTTGGAATACCCCCTCGTCTCTCCATGTTTGGATAGAAAATCGACAAGCTGCTCATCAAACCTATGATTAACCCTGGTGACTGCATCAAATTGCGTGGTTATCCCGGGCGGATATTGGGCCGCTGCTTCCAGGTTGCTCCACAAGTTGAACGCCACAACAAATACCAGGATCAGCGCTCGGAATCGTGCGTTGATCTTGATAGCCGGCTGGGCGAAGAAATCTCCCGCGAAAATTGCCAGCGTGAAATATATAGGGAGAAAATAGCGGCCTGACGGGTCGGATCCAAATGGAGTGAGTACAAACACAAGGATCACCATACCCATTACACCTGCAATCATCCAATAAATCGCTCGTTGCGAGCTCTTATCCCGCAACCTGTGGAATATTTGGACAAGTACCAACAACCAGAAAACCAGAGCCAAGGGCACTAGCAGAAGAGCGATAGGTTCGGTCGTCCAAGGCGGTCGAAAACCAAGAGTCACTGTAATTCCAAAGAGCAAAAGATTTTGGATATGTTTGGCTAGCGTTGATAGGAACGCCGAGCCTGCATCGACCGCAATTGCCGACCCAAAGAGTTCTTGAAATAAAACGCTGACGCCATTTTCGTAGGCCCAGATGATGAGTGGTAAAGCGCCGATAATTCCCGCTATAAAGATCAGCGCTCCTTGAACCCACCATCGACTCCGCCGTGATTTAATCAGGCTGCGTACTACGATAACGGACGTCGGTAGGATGTATGCGATGGTCAACCCAAAAGCCCAGAAACCGAGACCGGAAAAGAAACCCCAAAACAGGTAGTTCTTGGTATTGTCGGGTTTCTCATCAATTTGGATCGCCAGGAGCAGGAGCAACGCTCCAATAAGGAGCGCTTCCCCATACCCGCCCAGAGAGACGGTTGTATAAAGGGTTATGTTCACAGTGGGTACGGCTAAGAGCAAACCTGTCACCAGCCCCGCGAGTTGATTCCTAAATATTCGCGCGCTCAGATTTACAGTCAGAATAATCGTCCCGAGATAGAGCAGAATTTGGATGGTCCGGATGACGAAGACTTCACTGCCGAAGATCGTGAAGCCCAGCGCGATGAGAGTCGCGTCCAGGCTTCCCATGTAGGTTTGTCCATAGAAAAAGACCGGCCAATTCCCTTCCAGGATATGGCGAGCCATCAAGCCAACAATCGCTTCATCCGCGTTAAAGGGGAAAGCCCCTACGCTTAGAAGAGCTACTTTTAAGATGACAGCGAGGAAGAACAGACCAATGAGTATCCATATCAACAATTGGCGTGGTTGATCTGACTTTCCCATCACGGATAGCCTCTGTATAATGCGCGGGTGCGTTTAAACAAATTCTTCAAACCCCAATATCTCATCCCGCTTCTCGCTATTGCGCTCCGATTGATACCCGGAGCTCGAACCGTCGATGATGCTTTCATCACCTTCCGCTATGCCCAAAACCTCATTGCGGGGAATGGTCTTGTGTACAACCCGGGCGAATGGGTTTTAGGAACGACGACACCCCTTTATGCTGTGCTGATTGCCGCCATAGGTTCTATCACAGGTGGCATCCATGCTCCCTATCCTGAAATCGCATTGGTGATTAGCGCTATTGCCGATGCGATGAGCTGCTTGATTATCATCCGTCTCTCGACGAACCTCGGATACCGCCGCGCGGGAATAGCTGCTGCATTGATCTGGGCCGCTGCTCCGATGTCTGTCACTTTCGCGATTGGCGGCATGGAGACCAGCCTATTCATCCTCCTGATGTTGGGCACATTTCATTCGACCAACCAGCCAGTCCTCGCCGCCTTTATCGGCTCACTCAGCCTGCTAACCCGCCCTGATGCCCTTCTTTTTCTCCTCCCTCTAGGTCTTGAGCGTGCATATCGAATATTCCGTTCGCACAATCGTCGCTTGCCGCTTGCAGAGATCGCATCCTTCGTCATTCCAGTACTCATCTGGTCTATTATTAGTTATATCTACTATCCCCCGCTCGATGGCGGCAAAAGCGGTTGCCTATCACCTTCCACCTGAGGCCGGAATCGTTCGACTGCTTCAGCATTATGCTACACCGTTCTTCAGCCACCTTGTTTTTGGAGCCTTCTCAATCGCGATTGGAATAATCCTATTTCCGACCCTCTTCATGATTGGCTGGTGGAGAATCATACGGGATAGAACCTGCATCTGGCCCCTGGCCATCTACCCGATCCTCTATCTGTTCGTATTTTCAATCGCTAATCCGCTCATTTTTCGATGGTACCTTACACCCCCGCTTCCCATGTACTTTCTGGGGATCTTTATCGGCATTGAGGTATTAGGGCGGAATCTTCAGTCACCGCTCCCTCTTACCATCTGCAGTATATTAGCGTTCGGCTTCACGCTCAACGGATGGACACTGCATCCGGATCATGGCCTGGATAGACCAGCACCGAAGATGGCCTATATTAAACTTGAAGAAGTTTATGAGCAGGTCGCGTCCGATCTTCAGGGACAGATTCGCGATGAGCAGATCCTCGCCGCAGCAGACATAGGGGTTTTGGGTTACTACACAGGATCTCGCATCCTGGATACTGTCGGCTTAATCTCGCCGGAGAGTGAGGTTTATTATCCGCTTCCCGATGATTTCTATATCACCAACTACGCAATTCCCCCTGATCTAATTCACCATGAAAAACCGGATTACCTCGTGTTCCTGGAAGTGTATGGTCGAAATAGCCTTCTTACGGATCCGCGGTTCCTGGATGAATATGAATTAATAAATCGGTACCAGACCGATATCTATGGATCGGATGGGATGCTAGTTTACACTCGTGTTAAACGATGATATGCGATTATTTCCGAGGGGGGATATTTATCTCGCGGTCTGATCTCCGCGATGAGAACGGTCTTAATTTAGCTGGTTTCACTCCCCGAGAAAGTCAATCAACCGGGCGCGGTGGTTCGGATGGCGCAGGCGAGTCAGAGCCTGGGCTTCAATTTGTCTTACACGTTCACGCGTAACACCCATCTTTCGACCAACCTCTTCCAATGTATAAGTTCGTCCGTCTAAAAGACCATAACGTAGTTGTAAAATTCGAACCTCTCGCGGGGGGAGCGTACCAAGAGCTTCGCTAAGGTTCTCCTTTAGCAGATTTTGCGTCGCAATTTCAACAGGAGCAGGAGATTCAACATCCTGGATGAAATCGCCAAGGATTGAATCCGAATCCTCATCCGTCGGCATCTCAAGCGAGAGAGGGCGGCGGGACACTTTCATTAAATCTTCCGCTTTTCGTGGTGATATTTGCAGCGCCTCTGCGAGATCTTCGGATGTGGGTGTGTGTCCCAATTGCTGCGTCAATTGATGAGAAACCCGCAGCATTTTATTTATTTGATCTCCCATATGAACAGGTACACGAATCGTTCTTCCCTGATCGGCAATAGCTCGGGTTACCGCTTGCCGTATCCACCATGTCGCATACGTAGAAAACTTATGCCCTCTGCGGTAATCGAACTTCTTCGCCGCCCGAATTAATCCGATATTACCCTCCTGGATTAAATCCAAGAAAGGGACACCCCGACCGAGATATTTCTTCGCCACGCTAATCACAAGACGCGAGTTTGCGGTGATGAGGTGCTCGCGAGCGGCCCACCCATCCTCAATCGAGACCTGAAGTTCAGCGCGTTTTTTCTGGGAAAGATTCTCTTGAGCAAGTTTCTCCCGAGCTCGCCGACCCCGCTCGATTCTTTTAGCAATTTCAACTTCCTCTTGAGCGGTAAGTAATGGGACACCACCCACTTCTCGAAGATAAAGACCGACTGAATCGTCCGTATCAACATTACTCAGGACATCCTCATCCGGTTTGTCTTTTTCCTGTGCTGCAGGCTTAGCTTCTCGCTCAGCACCTTCTTCCTCCGCGCTCTCATCTACTACATTAATCCCTGCCGCGAGGAGCGCTGCATACATCTCTTCAAGCTGATCTAAATCTTGCTCGGCTTCTGGGAAGGCGCCGAGGATTTCATCTAGCGTGATGTAACCACGATCTTTCCCGAGTTCGATCAGCTGGTCGATCGCGGGATTCTCTAGTTCGCTGGCAAGATTCTCATTGGAATCGATGCTCTCAAGGCGCGAGCCATTATTATTTTTGCCCAAGGGCGATTTCATTGATTTTGAACTTCGTTTCTTCTTACTCAATCTACTTAACTCCAATACCAGCATACATTCTTCCACCTCACCCGGCAATACCCATCAGGTACAGTCAATGTCGAAACGTTCGAACTTAATTGACAACTGACGAAGACACTGTCGCTACTGTGAGACAATAAGTTTTCTGAAATAATCCAAGTTCCATGAAATTAAGCGCAGACCTGGAAATCTCTTAGTTTTTCAGCGGGTTCAGGTGCAAGATCAGACGTAGAAAAAGCACCGCTGCCGCGAAATGGAAGGCAACATGTGCTTTTGAAGACCAAAAAATGTGCCGAACCTCCAAGACACTATACATAAAGGGAACACCGAAGTCAATACGCAATTAAACAGGTGTAACTCATCTCTGCCAGAATAATGGAAACGTGAGATCCAGAAATATCAAGTAGGATGATGTGCGGAACAACCGTCTTGACATCACCCAGAGCGCACATTACAATCTTTCGGCTTCCAAACCAACAATTGTATGCTCCACTGGTACTTTAACGATGCTCATTAATGTTGGCTATCACGTTGTATGAGAAATGAGCGACAGGGATCTTGGGCGAGCCAAACCGGCTCGTATTTATATTTAGTCTCACATGGATATTTTACCCAAGTGAAAAACAACCACATTATCATGACCGATTATTAAAAAGGAGGCCGAATGAACGAGCTTAATCCGATCGAGCAATCAATGTTATGGGGCGTAATGGTCGTTGCTTTCATCAGCCTGATCTATGCTTACTGGCTATGGAAACAAACGCTAGGCAAAGACAAAGGCACGCAAAAAATGCAGGCTGTGTGGCTCGCCATTAAAGCGGGAGCGGAAGGCTATCTGCGCAAGCAGCTCCGAACAATCGCATTTGTCGTCGTCGCGCTGACAGTTATTCTCTTCCTAAGCGTTTACGTTGTCCCACCCTCAAGAGAGGCTATTGAACGGTTCGGTGACAACGCAGTGATCATCATCGCCATCGGACGTACACTCGCTTTCATCCTCGGTGCGGCATTTTCCACGATTGTCGGTCA
>RCNB010000861.1_pt1 | contig 19795 bp, 12 predicted proteins | sample 2041321 | NCBI WGS metagenome assembly RCNB01 (sample SAMN09708232, study PRJNA481090) | Marine sediment metagenome, whole genome shotgun sequencing project. | reverse complement strand
GTAGTGTTGATTTTCCTAATTATTTTACTGTGGTTTATACTCACCCGGTTGAGTTTGCCGCTTTCTAAAATTATCGCATCCCGAGCCAGAGGAACTTATTCGTCATCGTTTTTCCAGTCTGGGATGCAGAAATTTGAGAAATTCTTGTTAGCTGTTGCGAATTATGCAGATTTCTCGGCTTGGCAATTGTTGTTTGTTACATTCGTCGGGATTTCTCGACAATTGGTTGGCATTGGGTCCTTTGTTTTCCTTGCTAAAGCTGTAGGTATTGAAATGTCGTTCATTGATATGGGATGGATTCGTTCAATTGTGTTATTGGCCGCATTCCTTCCTTTTTCATTTGCAGGTGGTTTAGGCGTCCGCGAGATTACCTTGGTAGCAGTGCTTTCAACATTCGGCGTCAGCGCAGAGCTCGCAATCGCATTCTCGTTGTTGCTCTTGGCGCGTGGCTTTTTACTTGGTCTGGCGGGAGGACTTTTAGAGGCTATTCATTCTTTGCGGGTAAAACATTTTGCCTAATCTAAATCCTGGCGAAATATTCAAGTTTAAGCTGAAGGATGGCGAAAACAGCTCTTCATTGAAAATGACTAATGGGATTTGTACTTCATGACAATGCCGAATTTTTTAATCATTGGTGCCGCGAAGGGTGGGACCACGACCCTCCACAATGTGCTCGCCCAACACCCTGATGTCTATATGTGCCCGGTAAAAGAATCTGGCTTCTTTTGGGCTTATGGGGAGGATGTTCGTCTGCAAGGAATTGGCGCTGAAAGGCTCCGAAATCGATTAATCGACGATTTAAATCGTTATCAGAAACTATTCGATGGGGTCACTAACCAGATCGCGATCGGCGAGGCTTCTGTCCGCTATCTTTCCACTGCAAACACCCCCGAAGTGATTCACGAGTTCATTCCGGGTGCCAGGCTTATCGCGAGTTTACGACAACCAGCCGATCGCGCTTTCTCTGCTTTTTACCATAACCTGCGTGATGGAATTGAACCTTGCAGTGACTTTAGCGAAGCGATCGCTCAGGATCAAAACGGGCTGCGTGATCATTGGGTGGTTTGCCAGTATCTCAACGTTGGATTTTATTATCAGTTTCTGAAACGATATTTCGATATTTTTGACCGGAATCAGATTCATGTTTCGCTCTTTGATGATCTAAAAGAAAAACCATATGAGTTAATTAGCAGTCTATATAAATTTCTGGATGTAGATGACACATTTAGACCCGATCTATCTCACCGGCATAATATTACAGGAATTATCCGCAACCCATTATTGAGGGCAGCGTGGGCTCGATCAAGTAAACTCCGTGCTACCATCCGCCCCTTGCTAAAAGACCGGGTGCGGCATAATATTTTTGAATGGGTGATCAGGTTTCAGGACAAACCGCTCTTCTCACCCGAACTGCGATTAGAATTAACTGATTATTACCGCGAGGACATCAATCGTTTACAAGATCTGCTTGATCGTGATTTGAGTCATTGGCTCGAGCCGATCCAGCAGATTTGATCTGTAGGTGAATTTGACCATGTTGTTAGTGTCTACCGTTCGGCGGCGTTGTCCAGCTAATGCAACATCCGGGTTTATCTACGCGATAGACCTCCAGAATCAACGAATATTACGGCGTTGCGCTATTATAGAAACTGCGTACCGGGAGGTAGATACAAACCCGCGTGGAGGTATGCGCGGCAGCAAAGGAATCGCTGTTCGCAATGACCAGATAGCACTCTCGAACGATTCAATGATCTGCCGTTATGACCCCCAGTGGAACTTGCTGGGGGTTATTTCCCATCCTTCCTGCGCTGGAATCCACGACATTATGTTTGAGGGTGATACATTATGGGTATCTTCAGCTCGAACTGACACGGTGATGCAATTTTCGATTTCTGGTGAATTATTATGTCATTTCTACATGCGAGAACCCTCACTAGCAACAGATACATTGAAATGGAAACCCCCCGTCCTTTTAGGGGGAGATCAAATACGTGAGGGAGTGATTGACTTCCGAGACCCTCGTACACACGAGAAAGAGACGTTCGACAGAGCGCATGTTAACAGCGTTTGTGTTTTGCAAAATGGTGATATGTTGGTATCTATGGGTTTCGTCTTCGGTGGGGATTTCGCAACGCTGCTGAGATTGAAGAAGCAGCTTGTCAAATGGGGAGTATGGCGTGGATTTGTGGCTGTAAATCGCCGGATGCGCAATACGTTTGAGAAGAATTCCAAAACCATGGACGACAATCTGATAATCAAGCCTGCTAAAGCCCAATCGGCTGTAGTGCGAATCTCCTCTGATGGGACTCGTTCACTGTGTTTTGTTCTGCCAAACGTTACAGCACCAAGTCACAGTTTGCACACCTTGCCGGATGGCACGATTATTTACTTGAGCACCACCAATGGGTCAGTTCTTCACATTGATCCCCGGTCGGGAGATATTCTATCTTCCACTAAAGTGACAGATGGTTTTCTGCGTGGAATTACATCACTTCATGACCGGACTCTGTTGCTGGGTACAAGAGGGGAATTGCTGACGTATGATTTATCAGCTAAACGTGTTGTGAAAAGGATGAAAATACCCACGGATATAAATGAGGCCGTTTATGATATTAAGAGATTGCCATCTCATTATTCCATGCCTCCCCTTTCTTTTGAAGAGCATTTCAAAAAAACTGTGGGATACGAAGCAAAAAAACTGATTTTAAATAACAAAAACAGTATTATATATAGCAAATAGGTTCTTTATTGATAAATTTCGAATTAAATCAGGGTGCAATCCACTTCGATTCTCGTGTCCAAGTAAATTAATACAGTTATCATTGCAATATACACCCATTAAGACTGATCAATCGTCGGAATTTATCGCGATCGCTGTCCCAATGCTCTGAGATAATCTGAATACACGGATCAGACAAAGCCTCTCTCTTCTCGATGCCTAATTCATTCCACCATTCTTCATCAATATATATATATGAAAAGTCGTATTCTAAAAAGCCCTCGATCGATGGATCTGCGCGTAATTGTTCCCATTCAGGTAGGGTTTTACGGATGCCGGCGCCGGCTCTAGTGAACCGTCCCGTCACTGTAGTAGCGCGCCATTTTTCGGGGTCAAAAACCAGATCGTTGTAGGGCAGGGTGTCCCAAACGTCGCTTGCTATCATAGCATCCAGCCTAGTTATTCCTGATGAAATGATCGGTTGTGTGGCTGCTGTAAGGGATATCCCGGCGATTACAATGCCCCCAAACACCATCAATGATAGACTGGTAACCCCAGCGACTTTTAGAAATTTGGACCAATAACCAGAATACTCCCAAATAAGGAAAACAAAGAATATCATCCAAATTACTAGTGCATATGCTGAAAGACGAGTGATATCACGCTCCGACCGGTAACTCAAAACAATAGGAACCAGGAATCCAATCCACGAGCTCAAGATTAGTACTCCATTTATCCAGTTTCCCTCCTTGAAACGGCGCCAAGCCCATATTGTGATCCATGGTGTGAACAGGATTATGGGACCGATTTCGAATAATGCAACCAGCACTTCTAAGGGTGAATCTATTCTTAATGGGCTGAGATGTGCAGATATGATGGCTGGAGGCCAACGAAGTGAAAAACCTGCGAATGAGAAGCCCTCTACCACAGATTTCATGGCCGCGGGGACGGGTTTCTCGTACCCCAAAATTTGTTTGCGGAGAATTTCGGTGATGCTTCCGCCTTGAAAAATGGCGAATGGTATGGACAGCATCAAAGCGTAATATTCGCTCCTCATAATATATGTCCCACAGCGTTTCCATAAGTAATAAACAGCGATTAATCCACCGCCTGCAAAAAACAAGGCATAACTGGATTCAAAAGCAAGAGCCCAGAAAGAAAAGAGAATAACGAAGATTACGAAAGAATATGTCCTGTTGCCCCGTGAGGCAAGCAACCAAACCAGGAGAAGGATTAATATTGCTAGAGCCGGAGGACCGGCTTGTATTGTTAAAAAATGAGGAGGCATGATCCCATTAAGAAAGCCGAAGACGAACGGAATTGGAGGGCCTCCGTCAACAGCCCATTTTTTTGTTAATGCTAAGAAAAATGGTGCTCCCAGTTTGGAACTGGTTTGCGCTAATGAAATCTTAGAACTGGCTTCGATAAGAAGTGCTGGGGGTAGCAATAATAATAAATATCGCGTCCCAGTCGCCAATGTCAGGACAACTGCAAGAATTGCCCCTCCGAACTCACTTTTCAGATATCTCACCCCCAGCAAGTAAGCCAATAATACAGACCAGGCACCCACTAATGCTTTGCTGAAATCGAAAGCGCTCCAAGGGAAAAAACCACCAAGCCGCATCAGGCTGGCGCCCAGTAATTGGAATCCATAATGATATGAAAAATAGAAATCAGGATTCATGTAGAAATGGGGGGGTATATCACCTGTAGCCATAGTGGATATAATGGACAGGTTTTTATGATCATCGAACAGTCCCAGCCCTTTTCCAATTTGAGCGAAGATATATATTAATAGCAGTCCGACTAGGAACAGTGACCATACTTTAAAGTCCCTCCAATCAAGAACAGGTCTTTCACCTCGCCATGCGAAAGCCACTCCTATTACAAGTACCATAAAACCAGCAAGAGAGAAGGTTGCCATTGGTGGAAGCCAATGACCCAATAAATTTGCGAACCACAAATAAGAACAGAGACCTAAACCAGCGCCTACAATTAACCGTTCGCGTCTTTCCATGTTGAATGCGTGTCTGGCTATTAACCAACCGCCGATTAACCAGACTAATGTGATCCCTAACCAAGGTAATAGCTGCAGCGGGTTTCCGTCTCGAAACCAATACATGGTAATCTCCTATTATTCCCATCCGATTATACTATTGGAGATCTCTAAGGTTAGCATCAAAAAAAGAATTGTGCTAGAATTGTTTGGGTTGTTCCGTAGCAAAAAGTATGAAACGCTTTTTGTTCTTATCAACCGATATTGGTGAGTGTAATAAATGCGAATTCTATTATTAAGTTACGAATTTCCACCTATCGGGGGTGGTGGCGCGAGGGTCGTTGCTGGCTTGGCGAATGAATTGGTAAACCTGGGTCACAGTGTAGATTTAGTTACTATGGGTTTTCGCGGTCTGCCCAGAAACGAAAAAGTGGATGGAGTAAATGTATATCGGATACCATGTTTGCGTCTCCAGGAGTCGATTTGCCGGCCCCCCGAGATGGTGACCTATCTCATCGCAGCATTGCCTGTATTGCTCCGCCTAACTAAGCGCACACGATATGACATAAACCACACCCACTTTATTTTCCCGGATGCACTATTAGCATACATGGTAAGGAAACTTACTGGTTTGCCATACATAGTCACAGCACATGGTTCCGATGTTCCTGGCTATAATCCAAATCGGTTCATACATCTGCATAAAATGCTTAAACCTATTTGGAGATTAGTCGTGGAGAGTGCCGAGAGGATTGTCTCGCCGAGTAACAGCTTGGCTGACCTGATAGCGCTGCAAAATCCCTCAACTCCAGTCGAAGTGATCCCAAACGGCATTAGTGTTTATCAATATGATTACTCAAAGAGAGAACGAAATCGCATCCTAATCGTCAGTCGTTTCTTTGAACGTAAGGGTGTCCAGTATTTTCTAAAGGCTCTTGATGGTCTGAGCATACCTTTTAAAGTTGACATTGTTGGAACCGGACCTTATCTTCCCACACTTAAAAAAATCGCCAACATGGTGAAAACAAGTGCGGAGATCGAATTTCATGGTTGGATCGACCAAAAAAAACCTAAGTTACAAGAGTTATTTGAAGGTGCCAGTATCTTTGTAATGACTTCAGAATCCGAGAACTTCCCGATGGTATTGCTTGAAGCAATGAATGCCGGTCTGGCAATTATCACTACTAGAAGTACAGGCTGCGAAGAAGTGGTTGGAGATGCAGCATTACTGGTGGCACCAAAAGATGCTGAAGCTATTCGGGCGGCATTAATAAAACTGGCGGGTAATCCCGATCTGAGTGACCAACTAGGGAAAGACGCATTTAGTAGGGTGGCTCAAAATTTTGATTGGCCGGTAGTCGCTGAACAATATGTAGAAGTCTATAGCAGAACTGAATGAAAAGCCCACACACACAATATCTTTTCACATAGTTCCTGTGTTTCGTTGAGAGGATACATTTTAGCCGAAGTCTTCTGGCGGTTATAAGAAAAGCGTAACTTTATTTATTACCAGGTTGCAGGAGGTATTTACAACATGCGAGTTTGTTTGATTTCGGTTGAAATTTTTGCCTGGGGAAAACATGGAGGATTTGGACGTGCTACACGTTTGATAGGTCGCGAGCTTGCAAAGCGCGGCGTGGACGTGACTGCCGTCGTTCCAAGGCGGGAAGACCAACGCCCAGTGGAGGATTTAGACGGAATCCGCGTCTTGAGCTTCCGATTCCCGGATTTGATGACAGCATCAAAGTTATTACGGGAGGCCGACGCGGATATCTACCACTCACAAGAGCCGTCATCAGGGACTTACTTGGCGATGAAAGCGATGCCGGAGCGAAAACATATTATGACGTTTCGTGATCCGCGTGACCCACATGACTGGAGGGTTGAGCTGCGAATGCCGTCTTTGAATTATTCTCAGGTATTGGCAAATTGGGTATACGAAGACAATTGGCTTGTCGACAATGCTGTGCGACGTGGTGATGGATGGTTTACGATAGGTCGATATTTAATCCCCAAAGTAAAGGCGAAATACAATTTGAAAGCCGATCCTGTGTTCTTGCCCACACCGGTAGTCGTCCCGGATACGATAAACAAGTCTTCAGATCCAACGGTGTGTTATATGAACCGTTGGGATAGGCGCAAGCGTCCCGATATTTTTTTTGAGTTAGCCAAATCTTTCCCAAATGTCCGATTCCTTGCTGTTGGGAAAAGTCGGGATATAAAATGGGAAAATGAATTGCGAGATAGATATAGTAACCTTCCAAATTTGGAGATGGTTGGTTTTATTGACCAGTTTTCCAGTGACAGACACTCGAATATCCTCGAAAGCAGTTGGGTTTTTGTGAACACAGCGGTTCGCGAAGCGCTGCCGAACGCTTTTATAGAAGCTGCAGCTCATGGGTGCGCCATATTAAGCTCGGTTGATCCCGACGGCTTTGCTTCGAAATTTGGTTACTATGCCTCTGAAGATGACTTCAAGAAAGGATTGGAGCTATTGTTGGAAAACAACCTATGGAGAGAGCAAGGCGAACGCGGTTATGCTTACATTCGAGATGTATTCGAAGTGAATAAATCTATTGACCGGCACTTGACGATTTATGAAGAATTGACCGGGCTTAGCCGCCCGGAGATTTCCAGCGATTAGGGTGGTAAATGACAGCCTTATTGGTATCCACTGTTCGGCGCCATACCTCTGCGACAGACCCTTCTGGTTATTTGTACGTTGTTGATCTAGATCGCAAACAGGCGGTTCAGCGTAGCAGGATTATCGAACCACCATATCACGAATTTGACACGAATCTGCGCGGTGGAATGCGCGGTTGTAAGGGGATCGCTGTTCGTGAAGACCAGGTGGTTATTTCTAACTATTCTGTTATCTTCCGCTATGATCCAGAGTGGAATTTGCTCGGTACATTTACACATCCATCCTGCGCTGGGGTTCATGATATTGTGTTTCAAGGTGAAACCTTATGGGTGACCTCAGCACGGACTGATATATTGATGCAATTTAGTTTATCTGGAGAATTACTGCAGCACTATTATATGCGCGAACCATCACTGGCATTAGAGGAATTGCGATGGAAACCGACGCTTTTGTTACAGCCGGACCAGATCCGGAAAGGATCAATTAATTTTCTGGACCCCCGAACATACGATTTTGGTGAATATGATAGGGCACATGTTAATAGTATATGTATCTTGCCGGATGGCGACCTTCTGGTTTCATTAGGACTTATCGTAGGGACAGATTTTGAAACCCTGTTACGTATGAAAGATCGATTGATCGAGCTGGGTATATGGTCTCAATTGATGGTTGTGAATCGCAGGATTCGATCTGCACTGGGAATAAAAGAGGATAGACACGCAGATCTAATTGCACTCCCCGTTAAGGGAAAATCTGCGATAATCCGCATCGCCCGAGAGGGTCATCATTTACTTTGTCTTGATATCCCAAAAGCTACAGTGCCTGGTCACAGCCTGCTGCTTTTACCTAATAACACAGTGATCTATTTGAATACTACTGAAGGAACAGTAATCAATTTTGATCCAGAAACCTGCCAGGTTTTATCTACTACTCGGGTGGGGAAAGGATTCCTGCGAGGGGCAACTTCATTGAACAATCATACGCTGCTTTTGGGAGACAAACAGGATTTGATAATGTATGATATTCGTGTGAATCAAGTGATCGAAAGGATAAGAATTACTTCTGATTCGAAGGAGGCAGTATATGACATAAAAGTACTACCCCCTCACTACGACCTGCCTCCCAATTCATTTGAAGAACATTTTGAGGCACTGATGGGGTTTAATGTCAATTCTAAAATTGAGAGTGGACAAATAACACGGATCTAAATCATCGCCTGAAATTGCTGGTGCTATTCGAAATTTCAGACTTGTAAATCTATCAGGAAGGGAGCGCATCTGTATACTGCTACTTTTACATGTGGTTTAGTGTGGCGGCGTTTGAGTTCGAGCAATAGATTATCCCACTGGTGATATATTTCCCCATTTGGAAATATTGTTCTCAGCTCTTCCTCGCTTATTCCTTGAGTAAGCATCATAAAGTCGAGCGATTTCTTTTTTATCATATTACGTCCTGATTTGATCCGATAAAGAAGTGTTTTGAGATCTCGCATTTGGAAATTCTTCAATCGACGTAACATCCGTGTTCGCACGGCACTCTCAAGGGGGAACAATTCATGATCCCCAATCCCTATTGGGCAGGCGGCTAGCACTATTTTTGAAGCATCATTCTTTGCTTGATGCAGCGGCCAAAAGCCTCTATCATAAGCGAATTGCAGATCCGCATCGAATGGATACATGTCTGCTACAACCAAATCCGCATCTTTCACGGGTTGAATGCGGTATTGTTTGGATGCGAACTCAACTCCTTGCCGGTGCGCGATGTTTTTATCTCCTGCAAAAATGGCTGCAATTTGCCGTTGCTGGTTCAATACCACATTGACGATGAAATCTAGGTGGACCTGGGTTGCGATTTGTTCGATTTCATTCCCGAACTCAGTATCTAGAGAACCTGCTCGATGATCAGCCCCTCTCAAATGGTCGTGCATGTATTGGATAGTCTTATATCCAGCAACCCCTGGAACAAGGATTTTTGACCCGCCAGAAAAACCTGCCGCTGGGTGGGGGTAGATACAACCTACGCCGATTTTCAAGTCGCTTTCATAGACTTCTCGATTGATATAAAGAGGTGTTCCCTTAGTTGTAGTCCCCAAGAAAATTAGATCTTCGTGGCTGTTGTGTGGTTTGACACGTATTGAGGCTGGAATATTAGGTCCAAGCTTGCGCCTGATATCGTCTCTGGTAGCCGGTTTATGAGCGCCGCCGCCCACGATAATCGTGATCGCCTCATTGGGAATGCCGGCATTAGCTAATTCTGCAAGCACGACATCAATCAGGATATCTGCTGGAGTAGGACGAGTGAGATCGTCGACGATGATTACCGCACGATTGCGATTTTTTGCCAGTTGGTTTAAAGTTTTACTTACGACAGGATTTATAATTTGTTCTTTAATCGATGCACGAGGAAGTTCCGGTAGTATTTGATCACCAAGCACAGTAATATCCCACGAGTCTGGAAATTCTATTGTTATTTGTTCGTCTTTATACCAGGCTGCTGATAGGAGCTTGATTTCTTTCATAGGGGCGACTTATTTAGTGGGTGTTTATCGATATAATTCGACGGTTATTTATTTAAGTATTGCGAGAAACGCACTTTCTTGATTGTTGCTTATGGAGGATAAATATAATTGGGGCAGTTCTTGGGTGTGGCTCGCGGGACCAGTAATTGGATGCGAACCTCTTTAGAAGTATATACTGGTTTGTAGTAACACAATACAGGTCTGGCGACCCATTTTACCCAAGCGTTGTTCTCCTCAGCGAACATGTCTGAGCGGTCTTGTTTTTTTCTTGAAAGAGGGTTGCTTACGATCAGTGAAAACCTTTTACCAGCAAGGTCCTCGTAAAACTCCTGGAAATAAACAAAATTATTAGCCATTGCTTGTTCTATGAGTAACTTCTTCTCATACTCCGAAACTAACTGTACATCTTGAATAAAATCAAATGTCAGCAGTTGACGCTGATCAATAAACAGAATTTCCCCTTGGAGTTTTGCTTTCTTGACTTCTGTTTGGATGTTTTCCAAAGCGTTAGCGATTATATTCTGCGGTGGTAATTGTAAAGGTGTGGCAGTGTTGAAAGCATTCCAAGAAGGTATAAACATTGCGAGTACAAGAACGCCCTGAGCCCATAAAGGCCATTTGGAAGGGAAAATTTTATTCACACCCTTGAGCATGAGACCGGATAGGATGACCAATGTAACGAGATACATATCCAGGTTGTGAAGGTTATTGCCTCCTCCTATCTTCACGCTGATGATGAGACCAATCATTAAAAATATAAGGGCAGATCCAACGAAGGTAAATTTTTGTACCCAGTTTAATTTCCATTGTTTGCTTACAATTAGCCATACCATGAGAGTGATTAATGGAATAGTCTTTGTAATGATACCTAGAATGATTCCTTCATTGTAGGTTGCGTTTGGAAGCAATCGGAACCACAAAAGAGGTTGAGAGAAAGAAGATCCAGTGGTTAATTCTTTGGGTAAGATGAGTTGTGGGTAAGCGATTACTGCGGCTGTGAGTCCGGCTATGGAGATTAATACAATCGGCATGATACGGCGTAAAACAGAACTTGTTTTTTCGCCTTTATTGATATTGAATTCAGAAAGTAGAATCAATACAGTCCATGTCACAGGGGCAGCAAACCAGGTGTACCGGCTGGATGCTGCATAGAAGCTAGCTAGCACAACCCCAAGCAGTGATAACAACCATCGATCGGGATGCACAAATATCACTATAAGTAAGGCGCTCAATACTAAAGGCGTGTATATCGGTCCTTGGGTGAGGAAAAGAAACACCCAGAGTGAAAACATCAATTTGCCTTTCCCACCCAATATTCCCCACCTGGATATTAAATACCCCAATAATAAATACGGTATGGTCCATAGAATTGCATCCCAGAGCCGGTGGAGCCAAATCGGTGTATCGGGAATTAGAAAGATGGATCCCCACAGCATATGTCTGCCTGGGGCGTTAAATGGGATGGTTAATTTACCGGGAAATGTATAGCGATTACTGCCAAAATAAATCGAATAATCGTAAAGACGGTTGCCCTCCGACCACGAGAGCGTAAATGGGTAGTTAGTCACATTCGTAAGATAGTCGCCCATAGCAAATATGCTGCCGGTAAGGAGCAGCCCTAAGGAAAAACTGGTGCGAGTCAACAATTTTGATTCCCTGGCAGATGTCACTAAAGCAAACAAAAGGCTCGAGGTTAAAAGCAGCATCAACCGTAGGTAAGGACCGGTGAATATACTTCCCCATTGGGTATAGAGGAGCAAGTAGGCTGGAAATATCAGCGCTGCAATCGCGATGGGCCAGCGTAATAATCCTAACCGTTCGCGTAGTCTAATAAGAGGCTGTTCTTTCTTTTTTAATTTCTCTGGATTCCAGATAGCCAGAAGGATAATGAGGAATACTAGCAGGTTGAAAACCGCCAGGCAAAAAAAAGCTATCCCCCACTTAATGGTTAATTTCCCTAGAAATGGTCCGATTGATGGAGCCGACAGATAAAACTCCATCTGGGCACGGTATAGAATAAATCCTATAATGAAACTGCCTGCAATTTGTAACAGTTTTTTCATAAATCTACCTGGCGAATTATACAACAGGTGATTTGTTTGGTTGTAGTAATTTATGATCGAGCCAAAAAAAGTCTTGGAAATTTTTAAAGACTTGCTTCTTATCTCTAATAAATTGACCTGTTTATTTAATTCTCTTGAATATGCGAATCCATGAGTCACTCCGGCATTGCACCTGAGGTGGTGTGGGCTCCAACTCTTCATATTTCCCAGTTGAGAGAGCATCTTTGTGCCATCCATGGAATGAGCGTTGTTCTATCAGTACAAAATCAGTTTCCTCAAGCCATCGGAGTGCAATTTCTTTATTCCAAAAACCCCATTTATGCAGTTGTTCAGTGTCACCCTCTAATTTAAATGAATAGCCATCGTTCAACTGTGATGGATAGATTTCTATACCGGGCACATAGAGAAGTGGCACAGCCGACAATCCACCCTTCCAATAAACTTTTGATCCTGGCGGTATATGATAAGCTAGGTATTCCCCGGTCTCCCTGTACGAACTGATTACATCTCCTGTACAGTCGTAGTTACTCCCACCCCCTGCAAATAATCCGGTAGGTGTAAGTAGTGTTCCCACAATTAAGAAAATTACCATAGCCAAATAACCAAATGATGGAATGGTTCTTGTAGACGCACCAGGTTTCGAAGGATTTTGACGAAGGAGGATAATCCGTGTTCCCAGTGCAAAGATAATTACCAAAATGCCGACCCCAAGGCCAAATAGTATTGGGATAAACCGGCGAAGGGCTGCATATTCAAAGTTGAACTTGTTGATTAGAACTGCACCCAAAGGTACAAAACCCGAAGCACGATTGGAAAAATCAATCAGAAACCTTGGAATTTGAATGTTAAAAAGTGTGTCGCCGATGTCTTCAAAAGCGCCAAAACCAATTCCCGCGCAGATTACTAAAATGATCGCTGCAAGAAATACTTGGTACCACAATGGCAATTGTCTCCTCCAACTGGAAAAGGAAACGATTACAAGAAGTACACCGAGCATGGAGAAATAAGCAATATAACCATCAAGACAAAACACGCAATAGTCTTGACCCAATGCAGCCCACAAATGAATGAACAGCAACACTAAGAAAAGGCTTAGTAGGAATACAGACGCACGGAAGTGGCTGGAACTCTTCCACTTTGATTTTCTCGGCCAAAGTAAACATGCAGTTAATGCGCCCATTAAAGGTACGAAATGAATACGCACGCTGTAAAGGAAGCTCAACAGGCGGTTCAATAAAGTGATTTGCGGGTTCCAGATGTCAGTTATTTCTATGTGATAACGGTACGGATCTAAAAACGGTGTAATTACCTGAGGCAATCGTTTTGCCCAGATTTTCAGTATGTCTGGCCAAAAGAACAAATGTCCCAGGGTAGCGGTCAATGCAGTTACAATTGTTGAGAGTATTCCAGCTTTGACACCATGCTGCCAAAAAATGTAAAGCAGCAATAATGGCAAAACGGGCAGCATGTTGATGCGGGTCATTAACATCAATCCGGCAAGCAAGGACCCCAGGACGATCTGCCATAATGGTCGTCCATCTCCAAGCACTAATACAAGTATCCAAACAAGCATGCAGGCAATTAAAACTTGTGGTACTGCAACGCTGTACATCTTAATCACGGAGGGATTTATTGCGAACACAAAGACAGTGGCGGCGCCCCACCACTTGCCCCCGAAGCGGTTCGCAATCATCCAAATTCCCAACAGCATCAATCCAGCAAGTAAAAGGGAAAAATAGCGTGCAACCCCTACTCCTGGGCCAAATATATATTGGATGTAGCCAGGAATATAAAAGGACAACGGCATGTGGTTGCTCCATGGACCGTAGTCCTGGTAGATCGAGTATTGACCTGTTACAAAGAGATATCCTTTAGACAGGTATGCGCCTTCATCAAGAGCAGATTGCTGCGTGTGAGAGTAAATCCAACCCTGGATCAAGAATAGAATTCCTGATAACAACGCGATCACCTCAGGCAACCAGGATGAAGAGGAAATACGATAGAAATATGATCGCTGGTTGCTTGCTGATTGCAATTCTTTGTTTTCCAACTTAATTTACCTGCCGTTGTTCTGATTCATGAGTTAAATCTATTTGAAGGTTCTTTCACCCATTTGAGATATTATGTAGGGGGCATTATTATGGGCACAGAATGCGCTTAATTCTATCTCTATTTATAGTCAAAGAGCAATATTGATTGCTCCTCTTTTTATTGGTCATAAATTGGAATAAATGTAATATCGAATGAGGAGTTTTAAGAACGCACTGGTTCATTGATGCTACCATATAGATTTTGGCTGTCAAGTTATGGATCATTCTTGTATCACAAAGTCAGGTATAATCGCGAGCACCATTGTAAGCACAAATTTCATTTAAGTATGTAATCGGCTCCCCAGAATAATGAATTTTTCACAGAAAATCAAATTGCTATGGTATGGTGACACGCCAGCTGGGCGGAATACTCGTCGAGCTTTAAAAGTTATTGTATTAATCGGACTTTTTATTGGTCTGTTTTGGATTGTACCTGTTAGAGAAGTAATATTTGCACTTGTAACAGCTGACCTGAGATATCTCCTGCCGGGTTTGTTACTGGTTTTACCGAGTGTATATTTAGGGGCTGTACAGCTTAAATTATTAATCCGAAAGCACGGCATAAATTTAAGTGTTATCCAAATTTTGGTAATTAATCTTACAATAAAGTTCTACCTGCTCTTCCTTCCCGGCACTTTGGTAGGCAGTGGGATGCGCTGGTATAAGTTCTCTCAAGCGGACGGTAAAGTTGCTGAATCCTTAGTTGCCATTGTATTCAATCGTCTGCTTGAGACTTTTTTAGTTGTCGCCCTTGGGCTTGGTTTCTGGGTGTTGTCTGGAGAGGGGATTTTTCAGGATAAAGGGATTGGACTGCTAGTATTATTATCCGTGACTATCATTCTTTGGTTTATTTTGACGCGTACGAGCTTGTTGATTTATGGATGGTTCAAGTCTCGTGACTTTAAAGTGCAGCGCCCATTCTGGCATAACTTATTAAATAAATTTGAAAAACTATTGTCAGCAGTATCAGCATATGCAGATTTTTCAGCTTTGGAATTATTCTTAGTTGTTACCTTTGGTATTGTACGTATATTATTGAGTATTGTCTCATTCCAATTGTTGGCGAAATCCGTAGGTATTGAGCTTCCATTTATAGACATGGGATGGATCCATTCGGTCGTAGCGATGACAGCGTTGCTGCCCTTCTCGATTGCTGGTGGTTTGGGATATCGTGAGGTAAGCCTGATCGCCATGTTAGGCACATTCGGAATTAGCGCCGATCTTGCTCTTGCATTTTCGTTTTTAATATTTACCCGCAACGTTTTGCTCGGTCTAATGGGAGGCGTATTGGAGGCCGTGCAAACTATTCGTGTAAGACACACTTCCTAAATTGTTATGGGTTCAATTTATTTGGCTTCAAATGCAGGCTTAAGATCCAGCACTTTATATTCAAGAGTTTGAAATACTACTGGAAATGGAGATGTATGGTTAATCGGGGCGACCCAGAACCTCAAAGGATAAACGTGTGAAAGCATAATGACACTTTCATTATCCATGTCCTCATAGAGAGTGCGCAACGCTTGTATTAAAAATGAACTCGTACTGATCCCAATCGCTTGTGGTTCATAAAAATTGTAACCCAGAGCTTCCATGCGCGGTACCCAATCTTCAACAAAACTTCGATCCCAGAGTATCGCAGCCCCATCTTTGTAGGTGGTAAAGACGGGTCTCTGGGAGAGCGCTCGGAATTCGCTCCAATTTGGATCAATTAAAAATACATCTTCAATTGAGGTATTCTTTTTCGCCCAATCCGAAATTTCCTGGATTTGTGAATCCGGAATGCGAATAAAGTGGGCAAGCGCAATTGAATCCGCCTCTCTAGAAAAGAAGAACACCCCAAAAGATAGGACAATGAGGATTACTATGTTCGACAATCGAGTTGGACTGCCTTCTTTAAGGACAAATCTCCAAAAAGGACGCCATAACACTGCGATTGTTAGGATCAACCACATCGACACGATTAAATAAGTGAAGTCAAAAACCTTCTGCCAAAGGATACTGATAAATAAAAGAATCACATAAAAATTTTTATAGGGTGTATCAAGTTCAATCAGGTATGCAATGATCGCAATTATTGATACTCCGGTGAAGGCAAACCATAAGTCAGTAGCGCGAGCCGGGTGCAAAACCAGCATTGTTGGAGATCTCATTATGTATGCAGCCACGAAGGCAACTAATATCCAACCCAAACTCGCTAACAGCCATATCATGCCATGTTTAAAAAGCTTGCTCAATTCTCGCTTATTGAAATATAGTACTGTTGCAGACATAAACATGAAGCCAAAGAACACATAGAACTCTGGAGGATTCCAGGTGAGAGGATAGAGATGCATTGGGAAGCGAGCCTCACTTGCGAGCAGCCAAATTTCATTGTTGATTGTGCCTATTCGAAAAGCGGTTCCTGATAGCATGACTGTGGGGAATATCAGGATTGTAAACAGAATAAACGACCAAACCCAGTTTTTCCAATCTGACCTGTAGTTTTTATCCAATAAAAATACTGCTGCAAAGTAGACACAAGCGTACGCCCCATACATACTGTTAAGAGTAAAACCGACTGCTAACCAAAGAGCCCAATAATAAGGCCGTTTTGAATAGAATGCAGCTATAGCGAAGAGAAAAAAGGAAATAGATAAACTGGTTTGTTCGAAATAGCTGCTAACTAGTGTCCCATGACCTAACAATGAAATTGGCCACAGTGCAAAGAATGCCATCGCACCGACCGCCGCGAGCTTGCTTCCTGGATTTATGGTCATAGCTAATTGCGCGGCTGCGATCAAGACCAGCGCTCGTGCTGCTATAAATAAAAATGTGAGTAAAATCTCTATGGGTATGTAATTGGCGAGTACCGCAACCAACCGCCAAATCGGAGCCGCATAATGAACGAGGGTGGAGACGAAAGGATCATTAGGAAAAAGTGATGGATTGTTGATCGATTGGATGAGAGGTATTGTTATAGCTTGATTGCCATAATAAATTCGATAACCCGTCATGAGCAAAGATGAAATAAACAGGATCAAGCCCTGTAACCACAACGGGAATTTCCAACGTCCTAAAGTGGAAGGCTTTTCTTCCTTAACAACCAACGTAGCATTTGCAGTCACGCTTGCCGTCCCGGGATGGTATCTGTTTAGGGTTTCAGATCCAGTACTTTATAGCCTGCAGTTTGAAAAACAACCGGAAACGATGAGGTATGATCAACTGAAATAACCCAGAACCTGATGGGATAATTGTTTGAAAGAGCAATGATATTATCATCGTCCAAGTTCTCATACAAACGGGTCAATGGTCTAAAGCCGTCAGCTGTACCAGATTCGTCTGTTTTCTCAAAATTGAAACCGAAGGATTCAATACGCGTCACCCACTCATTAACAAAACTCCGTTCCCAAAAAATAGCAGTACCATCTTTCCAGGTGACAAAGACAGGTCTCTGGGAAAGTGCTCGGAATTCACTCCAATTTGGATCTATTAAGAATACATCATCTTCGGAAGTATTCTCTAATGCCCATTTTGCAACTTCTTGAATTTGCGACTTTGGATATCGAATGATGGCAATAACTCTATCTGAATACACCTGAATCGAAAAAGTAATCAACCCCAATAACATAACAATAAGTACCACAATATAGGATAGCCGAGTTGGATTGCCTTCTCTCAGAACAAATCTCCACAGTGGCTTCCAGATTACTCCGATTGTGAGGATTAGAAATACCCATTCCATTAAGAAAGTGAATTCAAAGAACCAGAACCATAAGATACTGAAAAAATACAGGATAATCAAAAGCCGTTTATTGGACATATTTTTTTCAATGAGGCGCGAAAAAACCGCTATCATCGAAATTACTGCGAAGGCAAACCATAAGTCCATACCACGTGCTGGTTGCAAAACCAGCATTGCTGGTGACTCAGCTATATATGCAGCTACAAAAGCGATAATTAGCCAGCACAAGCTAACCGCCAGCCATATTATGCCGTGTTTATATAACTTGCTCAGCTCTTTTTTCCCAAGATATATCACGATTACAAAGCATGAGATAAACGCGAATAAAAGATTGTATTTGAATGGTTTCCAAGTAAGCGGGAATATATGAAATGGATGGCGTATCTCACTAACCCGCAACCAGAGTTCTGTATTTACAGTGTCGAGACGAAATGCTGACGCTGTTTGTACGATTGTGGGGGAAGCAAGGACAAAAAACAAAAATCCTGGTAAAACCCAGATTTTCCAATTTGATCTGTAGTTAGTATCCAATAAGAACAGCGCTGCTAAGTAGACACAGGCATAAACTCCATACAAAACGTTGAGATTAAAACCAATTGCAAGCCAAAGAGCCCAACAATAAGGACGCATCGAATAAAACGCAGCGGTGGCCAATAATAAAAAGGCAATGGACATACTGGTGTGTTCGAAGTAGTTATTGACCAGAGTTCCATGACCAATTATTGGAGTTGGATACAGAGCAAAAAAAGCCATCGCCCCAACTGGCGCTAGCCTTGAGCCGGGATTTAAAGTTATAGCGAGCCGTGCTGCTGCGACTAAGATTAGGGCCCGCGTTACTAAGAAAAGAATTAATAGTAATGACTCTAGGGGCACATAATTTGAGACAATCGCGACTACTTGCCAAATAGGACCTATATAATGAACGAAGGTGGATACGAAAGGATCATTAGGAAATAGTGATGGGTCGTTCATCCATTGGACATACGGGATCTGCATTGCATGATTGGCTGAGTAAACCTGATAACCTGTAATGAGTAAAGAGGAGAGGAAAATGATCAAGCCCTGCAGCCACAATGAAAACCTCCATTGTCTGATTTCAGGTAACTTGACTTTGTCAACTAAGGTGGCGTTCGAGGTCATATATATCATCCCGGGGAGTTTAAATTATTTTGGAATGAGGTCTAGTACCTTAAAGTCATGAGTCTGAAAAACTGATGGTAGAGATGATGGGTGGTCAATCGGAACGACCCAGAAACTGATTGGATAATTGTTTAAGAGAATTGTAACATCTTCATCATCCATGTCTTCGTACATAAGACTCAATTCACTAGAACCTTTTGTTGTACCCAATTGATTAGTATTCATAAAATTGAAGCCAAAAGATTCTATACGCGTCACCCATTCATTTACAAAACTTCGTTCCCAAAGCATAGCAGTACCATCTTTCCATGTGACAAAGACAGGTCTCTGGGAAAGCGCTCGGTATTCTTCCCAATGTGGATCTACTAAAAACATATCTTCTGAAGAGGTATTTTCTCTTGCCCAATCCGCGATTTCCATCATTTGAGAATCAGGAAGTCTGATGATATCCTCGACGGCACCTGCCTTCACTAGACTTGAGATTCTAAACACAGCAAAAAACAGGATAACAAGCACGACAATATTCGAAAGACGAGCTGCATCTCCGTGCTTTAGAATAAATTTCCAGGTAGGGTTCCAGAATACTCCAACAGCTATGATCGCCCAAATATAAATCGTTATAAGAGAGAAGTAAAAAAAATTAAGCCACATGAAACTGATAAAGAAAAAGATTACATAGAGCCGCTTATGATTGGTTTTATCATTAATTAGATAGGCAAGAACAGCTATCATAGCAATGACGGCAAAGGCAAAAAACAAGTCCGTACCGCGCGCTGGATGCATTATCAGCATCGCTGGAGATTTCACAACATAAGCAGCTACAAAGGCGTAAATCAGCCAGCATATACTGACAGCCATCCAGATCATACCGTGTTTAAACAATCTGTCCATTTCTTTTTTTCTA
>RCNB010001663.1_pt1 | contig 19800 bp, 16 predicted proteins | sample 2041321 | NCBI WGS metagenome assembly RCNB01 (sample SAMN09708232, study PRJNA481090) | Marine sediment metagenome, whole genome shotgun sequencing project. | reverse complement strand
GATGCGAAATCAGTGACGATTGACGGCAACAACCCACTCTGCGGACGCGAAGTAATTTTTCGCCTCGACATACTGTTAGTTCGTGAAGCTTCGGAAGAAGAGATCGAGTTTGGTGGCAAGGTGGAACCCGAGCCCGAGGTGGAAGGCATGACCAAGGTGCCAATAAACTGAGCAGTGCTGCCAGAGGAGCGCCCTAATGGGCCTAACAAGACAACTCTCAAGCTATTGCAGCAACAGACACGCTTAACTCAGATTAATAGCTCAACAAATATTGACGTAGGCAGGATGCTAACAGCGCAGGTCGTTTGGTCCGAAGGTTACGATTGGCTTGATCACACCAAATTCAAATTGTCGCATCCTATACATTTCCGGAACATGCGTTAGCCAGAGTTGAGTTTGCTTGGGGTTTAAAAGGTTTTAGATATAAAAAAGCAAGGAACCAGGTCCTTGCTTTTTCAGCCGGTAACGATTGTCTTTCGAAGTGGCGAGCCCTGCGCAAAGCTCGCTGCACCAACCATCAAATTAAGGTTGTTTAGGCGTCTCGTACTTGGCTTCTTTTTGGAATGATTCCCAGATTGTCTCGTAACCAACAAAACCTTTTTCATCGGCTTTCATTTGGCGCGTCACGAGATAGCGCGACTCACCATCAGGAACAACCGGCCTAGTTTTTTTCTGCTCACTCATAGGTCACCTTTTTATGCTCTTTCTGTATTCGCATTCTATATTCTACATTCATATTGTCTAGGTTCGAGCAGAATTTAGCGCCGCTTAACCTAGAATTGCTCTAATTGAAGACTGAACCGAACTCCACAACTGAACGGAGTGTATCAACTTCCGCGTCAAACTGCCTATCAGCCATTTTTATGCATCCAACATTATTTTAAATGAGATAAAGCAATTGGCGATCCTGCAGCATACCCGCATAATTAGCTATTGCAGTCCGCATTTCAATCAAAATAAGTAGTCGCTATGAAACTCATACAAAAACAGTTTTTAAAAGAAGTTCGAGAATTTGAGCTCAAGGACGATGTCGTCAACTTCCGCGTCAAAACGCTTTTTAACGAAGAAAAGTTAACCGTCGTGCTAACCACGCTTAACCCTGAACCCGTCGTCAATAAGCCATTTCTCGAGTTTCACAGCCGGGTCAAGTGTGGTCCGTTATTATCACTGCGGTTAGATCAGCCCAACCCGCAAACCTTCAACACATTTGTTAGCGCGCTGAAACAGCGGGCTCGCGAGGAATACCACGCATTTGCCGGGTTTAAAGCAAACCCCAATGATCGCAGGGCGACTGACTCTGGCGAGACTTCCGCAAATCCTGATCAACGATCGAAACCGATTAATCTATCGAGCATCGACCATTCTATTCAGATGATTGAACAGAACATTGAAGGCGAGGCGATCGATGTCTTAGTCGCGGCACTTAAGGCGCTGAGGGCAACCCCAGAGGATCGATCTTGCTTGGGTCAACTAGTAACCGCCTTCGACGCGATTGAAACTCAACAAGGAGCGGTATTAACCCATGCTCCGTATGTCGGCGTTTTGTTGACTGACGACGCTATTTGATGGTTATTTTGTGCAATCGAACCATTTACCCAATACCTCTGCCGATGGAATCTTTTTGTGAGTAAACAGCGTTAAATGTTTTGGCTTTTCAATCGACTCTCGGAGCAGACTAAAAAACTTAAAGGCTATGTATGCTGTGTCAGATGCAAAAGTTACTATTCAAAACATGCAACCGAATGCCAATATTGCGCTCACTTGTCGGATCAAGAATTGGCGCCGTTATTGTTAGAAAGGAAGTCGTTCAGAGTCTCGTTGGGCCAGAACATGTTAATAATAGCCGTCGTTATTGTTGGCTTAGTTTTAGTCTTGAGTATGGTGCTTTAAAACTATCCAACCGATCACTCAGGCAGGCTGGCAGGCAGGCTGCCTGATCAATGAAATCCAGCTCCGTGACTCAAGGTCGTCGATCGACCTGCCCGCTCTTAACTAGATGCTGGGCGACGAAATGGAACCAAAATCGGCGGGCAAAAATTGGTCAATATGGGTTAATAACTCTTTCGCGGTCGACGGTGTCTTCATGATATAGCCTTTAACACATTCATATTGGCCGGCGCGGTTTTTATCTTCGGTATTATCAGACGAGGAGACCATCAGGAAAACAACCGATCTGAAATTATTGCCCTGATCGATTAATTGCTGAAACTCATCCAGGAACTCGAAGCCGTTCATGCGCGGCATATTGATGTCGAGGAAAACAATAATTGGCGGAAAAACACCGTCAATATGAGCGACATTCTTTGCGCCCTCCCTGAAATATTCAGCTGCCTTCTCGCCATCTTCTGCTTCTTCAATGAGCGCGTCTACACCACCAGATCTGAGCAGTCTTTTTAGTGTGTAGCGATCAACTTCGTCATCGTCTACTATCATAATTGAATAGGGTTTCATAATCGGTAATTCTCCATTCAGATTTAACTATCTCAACACAAGTCTACTGCAATTAAGCCAAGGGCGGCTAGAGCCCAAGGCATGTTGATTTTTTTAACTTTTAACTTAGTCCCTTATATCGATGGCGGTTTCGCCTTCGCTACAGTGACCTCTAAGCGAGGCAAATTAACCAGAAACCGAGTTCCATCCTTCGAACTATCATAGCTTATCGTTCCGTTCAAACGTTCCACACTCTTCTTTACAATGTAAAGTCCTAACCCAGTTCCTTCAGCACGTTCCGGATGAAACTGTTTAAACATTCCAAAAACCTGAGACTGATATTTTTCAGGAAATCCGACGCCATTGTCTTCGACTGTAATATCGACCGCGCCCTGATCTCTACCAATCGCGTTGATTAAAACAAACGAATTCTTGCGGTCAGTTTGATAGTATTTAATGCTGTTCGATATTAGGTTTTCGATGATGGTCAACAGTTGATCGGAGTCTGAATTAATGGTGAGACCGCGAACACCATCACCGGTTCGAATCTCAACCTGGCGCTCCTCCGCGATGCCGGCCATGCGTTGCTGTGCACCCAAGAACATCGATTCCAGGTCAACCGCCTGGATGTGATTGTTGGCGAGATCAGTCTTGACTAACTGCAGGGTGCTGCCAACGATCGTAATAATCGAATCGCAGTTTTTACGAATTCGCATCAGGTTACTTAGCGCTTCATCGGTGTTACCCGCCTTGATATCTTCTTCGACAAACCTCGCCATGCTGTTAATCCCAAGCAGCGGAGATTTAAAATCATGCGATGTTCGGTAGACGAAGTTCTGTAACTCCTGATTTGCCGCGGTGAGTGACTTTTCGGCATCCATTAGTCGACGGTAGTCAGTGCTGATGCTTTTGGAGGTTAGAAAGGCAACCCCCGATATGATCAAAAAGACCAACCCGCTGCCACCATAAATCGCCCATGAGGAAGCACGAGCAGTCTGATGTGATGTGGTTACCCGCTGATCAAGGAGGCGATTTTCTTCATCGTTCATTTTCGTGACGAGTACGCGAAATTCATCCATGACCTGTTTACCCGCTGAGGTTTTCACCATCGTAAGGGCCTCTTTGATCTCGCCTTCGCGGTGTAACTCAATGGTTTGCGCCAACTCAGCAAATTTACTCGCCATCAGACCCCGAATTTGAACGATTCTGGCTTGCTGATTTGGGTTGTCGGCGGTGAGTGAAGCCAACTTTTCCAGCTCAATTTTAGAATATTTCAGAGCAGAATCGTAAGGCTCGAGATAGTTCGCTTCGGAGGTTAGCAAATAGCCTCTTTGACCCGTCTCGGCATCCTTCATCTCCGAAACCAACGTTTCCAGCACAGCGATCACTTGATGCGTATGTGAAACCCATTTTTCAGCTTGGGAGACGCGTTTTGATTCGTTAAAAACGGCAAGGGTGAGAACAACTAGGAAAAAAAAGGTTATGCCAAAGCCAAACCAGAGCCGTCGTTGAACATTCATGCTTGGGCCGGATCGGTCGCCGATTCAAACTTCGGCCACTCTAAACAAAAAGTTGTTCCTCGTTTATTGCTCGATTGCACCGAAACCTTGCCACCGGCGGTTTCCATCGCCTTTTTCACTAAAGCTAACCCCATGCCACTGCTATCGCTGGCATCCCTCGACTTGATTGTGCCGAATAAATGGAATATTTTGTCTTGTTGATCCAAAGGAATGCCTGGGCCGTCGTCGGTGATCGAAATCGAAACCCTGTCGTTGGCGATTGATGATCCAATCGAAATCACCCCGGTGTCTTTATCATGATGTTTAACAACGTTAGATAAAATATTCCTGAATACTAAATCTGCAATCGCAGGCGCAGCAAACAAAAAGGGCAGGTTTTCTGGTATCTCCACCACGAACTTTTTCAACGGTAAGACTAGCTCGGCTATTGCCTTGATGATCGCCATTGTGTTGAGGCCTCGCGGCTCTTGTTGCAAGCTTTCAACACTGGCGTAGGCGAGCAAGTCACTAACCATCGCATCCATTCTTTGAGCCCGGTGCTGCACCACTTGAAGATTCTCAACGCACTCGCTCGACAGCAAGCCTTTACTGTCTTCTTCAATGAAACCCAGTAGCTGCCGGATATTTCGTAAAGGGGCGCGCAAGTCATGGGCGGCGATGCTAGTGAAATTGCTTAAGTACTCATTTGAGCGTTGCAATTCAGCCTCGGACACGCTTAGGGACAATTGCGCGACGACTTGGCGAGCCAGTGCCTGGAGTGTAGCAAGCTGCTCCGGGTCTAGCGTTTTTGGTTCTCGGTCAAAGACACAGAGGGTGCCAATGGCCACACCTCCTTTCGTTACTAGGGGTGCGCCTGCGTAAAAAACGATATGGGGTTCACCCGTTACCAGTGGGTTATTTTTGAATCGTTCGTCTTTGGTGGCATCAGGCACCAGCATTACGGTGTTAGGGTTAAGGATCGCGTGCCCGCTGAATGAGATATCGCGTGGTGTTCCCTCCTTATCAGTACCGTGCCTAGACTTGAACCATTGACGTGAGTCATCCACCAGACTGACTACTGACATAGAACAGCCAGACAAGGCGGATGCGATCTGGGTTAAGTCGTCGAATGCCTGTTCAGGCACCGTATCCAACACATTGAAGCTATGCAGGGCTTGCATTCTCTGCGTTTCGTTCAGAGCTAGTGGCGCTGGTTGGGTCATCTCGCTGAGTTATCGGCTAGGAGGTCGTGAACTATAGTATAAACGCAAAAATCTTTAATATCTGATCACTACAGAACGAGCCCTGCCTATTGGCCATTGGTCAGCAGATCATCAATTTTTTGACCTTAATTCAAAATTCGATGCTGGCCCTATTTTGTTACCTCGCATACATCCAATCTCTCTTTTTTTAGCGAGCATTTAGGTCGATTCGACCACCATTCGGGACTATCGAGAGAGGTCAATGATCGAGCAGTGCGGCAGCCAGTTCCGCAAAACCATACCCACCCGGCCGGTGAGTCACATACATCGGGGGCGTTTCTAGCTCCTCGATAAACGGCATAATATTGGCCACACCCACGGTTTGTTTAAAGCTTGAAAACATCGACTCATCGTTAGGTGAATCACCACTAAACATCGCTTCGCCAGGGTCGACACTTTGTGCTGATAGCCACAGGTTGGCGGTCGATGCTTTGTTATAGTCTCCGCACCAAACATTGATGTGAATCGAGCTGACCTTGGAGGTCATTCCCGCATCTCGACAATATTGTGCGATCGTAAACGCATCCGCCCTGTCTATTCTTTGATCTTGATTGATATCAAAAGCAATATCGGTTTTCCGAAATGCCTGGTCGGCGGTTTGATAAGCAAACGGGAATTGATTCAACACATCTTCCTTGAGCCGTTGTAAACGTTGCCAATTGACCGCTCGAACTGACTCGTCCAATGCAAAGTGATGAGACAGTCTGGCGTCGGAATGGCGATCGATGTAAAAAGCACCGTTTTCGCCAATAATCGAATCGATCGGCCAAGTGCGAATCATACAATCGCACCAGCCTGCACTGGCACCCGTTACCGGAACCACTCGAATGCCGGCCTGCTGCAATTTCGCCAGCGCGCTGAAAGTTTCTTCCGGCAATCGCCCTCGCCAAGTTAAAGTTTCATCGACGTCGGTGAAGAGAATTTTTGGCCGGCCAGGGAACACCTCGGGTAACGGTTCGGGTTTCAAATGGATAGCTCGAGGATTACGGGTTGGTGGTCAGACAAGCTAGTGTCGGTGTCCACGCGCATTTTCAAACTCAACTCGAGTTCTCGCGACTGAAATTCGTGGCTCAACCAAAAATAGTCGCGGCAATGGCCACCATGCGGCCATTGAAGCGCGTCGAAAATGCCACAAGTGGGTAAGTGCGCGATATCTCCATGACCCAAGCCCCAGGCATCTAGCCAGTTCATATCAATGTGATAACGATACTGCGAGGTTTCCGGTGTGAAATTAAAATCGCCGCAGAGGATTCTGGCCGACGGCAGAAACCCTGCCTGATAAGTGCCCTGGCCGACCCGTTTTGGCTCGCTGTGATTGGCGATTCGCTCTTCTTCCAATCGATTGAGATGCTCAATTTGTTGTTGGTTTTCATCCTTGTCATGAAAGGCCAAATGGGTATTAATAATGCTGAAGGGTCCCATTTTTGAGTCGATCACGGTTTCAACGGCTACTCGCTGCATCTGCTCTTTGTCGGGTGTTGCCGGTCGAGGTAGCTGATGAACGCGGGAATCCAGCAGCTCGCATTTAACCAGGCTGAGATTACCAAATTCCTGCCTGCGGCTGCTATCGCCCTGCTGATTAGCAGGCCAACTAAAACCACTGCCCCAAACCGCGACATATTCCTTGAAGAAAGATTGAGCCATCTGCAAATGGTCGGACTGATCAGCGGCACAATACTCGGACATGTTCCTCGCCAATTCCTGCAGACAGATCACATCAAAGTCACCGAGTGACCTTATGTGCTGCAAGGTGCGCAGAAAATCCTGACTGCCGTCACTTGCTTTACCGTATTGAACGTTCCAGGACAGGATTCGCATTTACTTGATCCCGGCATGCATGAACGACTGGATGAATTTGCGCTGAAATATAAGAAACAATATCAGCAATGGCCCAATCGCAATTAAGGTTCCTGCCGATATGACGGACCAGTCGACGCCAGATTCAGGCGCACCGAAAATCGCCATGCCGACGGTTAAAGGTCGGCTTGCTTCGGTGTTGGTGACGACCAGCGGCCACAGGAAGTTGTTCCAGTGATAACTAACTGACACCAGACTGAATGCCAAATAAGTCGGAAAGGCGAGCGGAACAAAGACTTTCCAGATGATACCCAGCCCGGAAAGACCTTCAACACGTGCAGCATCTTCAAGTTCTTGAGGCACTGTTTTGAAGGTCTGTCGTAACAAAAATATGCCAAATGCACTGGCAAGATAAGGCAAACCGACGCCTAAGTGAGTGTCGACCAGGTTAAGCCCCGTCAGGGTCTGATAGTTTTCGACGATTAAAATCTCGGGCATCACCATCAGCTGTGTGAGCACTAGCGCAAAGGCGATGCCTCGACCTAAAAACTTTTCGCGCGCTAATGCGTAGCCCGCCAGTGTACAAACCACCAACTGCGAAATAAGAATGATCGTAGTGATAATGACGGTGTTGAACATGTAGCGAAAAAATGGAGCCTGATCCCAGGCAGTAACGAAATTTTCCATCGAGAGGGGTGCGAACAATGAAAATTTAGTCGCATATTCAGGTGGGTGAAAGGCAGCCCAGAAAGCATAGAGCAGTGGCAGAATCCAAACCACCGCCAGCAGGTAGGCTGAAAATCGGGAAATTCTTTGAAACCAGATTGAATCCATTTCAGTTTACCGGTAGTGAATTCGACGGTCGATGAGCCACATCTGAAGCAGCGCGGTAATCGCAAGCAACAACAGCATCACCACCGTTAATGTGGCGGCGTAATAACTATCAAGAAAACTAAATGCGGTTTCATAGATGTAGTACAACAACAAATTACTGGCGTTGTTCGGCCCACCCTTAGTCAGAATAAACAAATGATCTACCAGCTTGAAGGCATTCAACATCGCGTTGATTAGCACAAACAAGGTGGTTGGCATCAACAACGGAAACGTGATCTTGCGAAATATACGCCAGGAACTCGCACCTTCAACTTTTGCCGCATCAAACAAATCAGGGCTTAAGGTCTGCAAGGCGGCCAGATAAAAAATCATAAAGAACCCGGCCTCTTTCCACACCGTCATAATCATCAAGCTGGATAATGCAATATCTGGATCACCCAACCAATTGGGGCCTTCGATGCCGACTAGCGCGAGCAGCTGATTGAATAAGCCGATATTCGGGCTGTAAAAAAACAACCAAATATTAGCCACCGTGATCATCGGCAAAATGGTTGGGGTAAAAAAAGCTAAGCGCAACAAACCGGCATATCGAATTTTGCTGTTAACCCAAAGCGCCATTGCAATCGCCAGCGCGATCGAGGTCGGCACCGTTCCAATCGCATACCAGAAGTTATTCTCAAGAACCTTCCAGAAGACCGGGTCATCCAGCAAGATTTCATAATTCTCTAAGCCGACAAACTTGGCGGGGGCGACATCGGAGCGCGCCCAGGTCATGCTGCGCCAGACCGATTTAATCGTTGGCCAGTGGGTGAATGCGATCAACAGCGAAAGTGCTGGCAATAGCAGTAGCCAGGCTTTCAAATTGAATCGTTTTAAGGTTGAGGAAAGCATCTAAAACGGGGCCGAATGGTTCGGCCCCCGATTATTAGTAACTATTACTAGTCACAATTACTGGTAACGACGCAGGGTCGACTTAGCCTGCTTTTGAGCGTCTGTCAGCGCTTTTTTAGCTGACATTTGCCCGGTCAAAGCCGCCTGGATCGCATCGTCTAGAAACTTACGAACGCGCCCTGCTTCGTGAGTCGATAACTCAGCCGTGGCATGTTTAAGTTGGTCGCGCGCTACCGCAGCAGGCGGAAACTCCTTTACATAGGCTTTCAGCGTGTCGGTTTCATAGGCACCCGGCCCAACACCCATATAGCCAGTAGATTTAGACCAGTGCGCGGCCTGTTTAGGTGACGTCATGAACTTCACAAATTTCAGCGCTGCCGTCTTTTCAGCCGCAGAGGACTTCTTAAAGAGGTAAAAATTACCGCCACCGGTTGGCGACCCCAACTCAGAGTTACCCGGCAGTTTGGCCACGCCAAAATCAAACTTGGCCTTGTTTTTCACGGTGGTCAAGTTTCCAGTTGAATGCCACATGATGGCCGTTTTCTGGTCCAGGAAATTCTGACGTAATGTGCCCCATTCAATGACCCCTTTGGGCATGATGGCGTGTTTGTTTCCGAGGTCTTGCCAATATTCCAACGCAGCAATCACACCCGGCTTATCAAAATAAGTTTCAGTACCAGCCTGGTTCATCAACACTTCGCTATTTTGTTTGGTCAAAGCGCCGAACATCCAATAGGGATAGCCAGTCGATGGAATCATCGCACCCCATTGCGCCACATTGCCGTTACTATCTTTCTTGACGAGTTTTTTGCCCATGCTAGCGAACTCTTCCCAAGTTTTCGGTGGTTTCATTGGATCAAGCCCAGCTGCACGAAACATGTCTTTGTTGTAATACATCACAATGGTCGAACGCTGGAAAGGAACACCCCAGGTTTTACCATCGGCCTTGCCGTTCTCCATCAACGCAGGATAAAAGCTGTCCAGCCACTTGCGTTCTTCATCGGTGCTAACAATGTCGTCAAAAGCAACGATTGCTTCCAGATTACGCAAAGCATGAAGGTCGATTGAAAACATCACCGATAGCTGTGCTGGGTCGCCGCTCTGCAAGGCAGCCAGCGCCTTGACGCGCGCGTCATTATAATTTCCGGCATATATCGCATTAACGTTAATGTCTGGATTTTTGGATTCAAATTCCTCGACCATGCCGTCAACAATTTTGGTCAACGAGCCGCCGACAGCCACCGGGTAGTACATGGTTAAATCGGTTTCGGCGCGAGCGATAGCGCTTAAACCGAGGCTTGAAGCAATGCCAATGGTGGCTATGTATTTGGTGAATCTATTCATTATTTATAACTCCTCTCTTTGAACGGGTTGTGTTCTTGATTGCCTTTATTTGGTTTATGAATTATCTAGCTATACATTTCTCTAAAGTTTATCTCGTGGAAATTTTTCTTACAAAAATGAATGTTCGTGTTCAGAACGCCAGTGAACCGATATTGACTGTCCGGCTGCAAACAACGCATGCCCGGGGTAACGTATTTTGATCATTCCCGGAGTTTCTTCCTGCGCCGCAATTTCTGCCTGCACAATGGTGTCGGCGCCGTGATAGTCACAGCTGACTACTTGCGCTGACACGCCTGTTTCTGCAATTTCGATGTGTTCGGGCCGAACCCCGAAAGATTGATTATTTCGACTCATGATATTCATCGGTGGGCTGCCGATGAACTGTGCAGTGAAGATGGTTTTTGGTTTATTGTACAAACCTTCAGGCACATCGATCTGCTCAATCTTGCCGTCGTTCATCAACACAATTCGGTCCGCCATACTCATCGCTTCAACCTGATCATGGGTCACATAAATGACTGACATACCCAGACGTTGCTGCAGGCTTCGAATTTCAGTCCGCATTTCGTTGCGCAGTTTGGCATCGAGGTTAGACAAAGGTTCGTCCATCAGACATAGCTTGGCCTCGGCAACGACGGCGCGCGCCAAAGCGACACGCTGGCATTGCCCACCGGAAAGCTGCCCGGGTTTCTTCTGCAAATGATCCTGCAGCCCGACCAGTTCGACCACGGAATCGAGCCGCCGCTGTTGTTCATCTTTAGCGACCTTTCTGGCCTGCAGACCGAACAGAATGTTGTCGACCACTTTTAAGTGCGGAAATAGTGCATAAGACTGAAACACCATAGCAAGCTTGCGTTGCCCCGGCGTCAAATCGGTAATATCTTTGCCTTCCAGCTCGATCTTGCCAGCATCTGGAGTCTCTAGCCCGGCAATCATTTTCAGGGAAGTCGATTTGCCGCAACCCGAGGGACCCAACAGCGCGACGAATTCACCTTGGTTCACGCTGAAACTCAAATCGTCTACAACGGTTAGATCACCATATCGACGGGTCAACCCCTCAACTTTTAACATGCGATCAAAGCCGCTTCTGGCCCGACTTCAAACATCTCTATCTCTCGTTCTATACAAAGTTTTCTGATCGGTTCAGAGATAACGTCCATTATCAGGAAATCGATGTCGACCAACTCGCCGGTGATAACCGGGGCATAGCGATCGAGCTTGGTGTGATCAACAACCAGCACGCTGGCTTCGCTGTTTTCGATAATGATTCGAGAAATATTGGCCTCCTCCGGTGAAAAATCTAACAACTGACCCTTCTGATTCATCCCGCCGACGCCAAAGACTCCATACTGGATATTGAACTTGCCCATAAATTCAGTGGTTTCAAAACCCATCGTGTCTTGGTCGTTTGCACGAACTCTGCCGCCGGCCAAATAGGTCTGTATGTTTGGGTTAATGCAAAGCGTCAATGCAACATTGATATTATTCGTCACCACGGTTAACCCAGGGTGGTCGATCAATGCTTGCGCCACCTGTTGCGGAGTGGTGCCGATGCCGAGAAAAATTGTTGTGTTTTCCGGAAACAATTCGACCGTCTTCCGAGCAATTCGTTGTTTGGACGTGAGGTTAAGCACCGTTCGATTATCAAAAGATAAATTGTGATTATCACTCGGCAGGCGAATCCCGCCGTGCACTCTGCGGACTAACCCCATTTCGCTTAGGTCATTGAGGTCCTTGCGAATGGTTTGCACCGTCACATCGAATGCCGTCGTGATCTCAGCGCTAGACAAAACTCCGTTTGCCTCGTGCAGCCGATCCATAATTTCTTTCTGACGCGACGACAGGTTCATTTTCTTGTGTTTAACGCACCCAATGGTTGATAGGGAATGGTTGATAAAAACCGAACCTAAAATTGATTATTATTAGTTTGAAAGGTTCGTTAGAAACAATATAACCTTCGCATGAACTAAATGTCTAGCACTACCTGCCCCATGCGAAAGCTGTCGACTATGATTAGCAGACAGTTTTGATTGAAAGAATTCAAGATAGGTCAGCTATGGAGCCTTCCGTTCTGACCGGCCGCTGGGTTCAACTTGCTTGATCTTATTAGATTTTTTCAGACTGGTTGATTATCTTCGGTATAGTTTATTGGTTAATTGTTACTCTTGTGATGCCCTGTCAAATACCACTTCGCCCTGTAATATCGTCATAGTAACCATCGCCTCTTCAACATCGTTTGCATCAATATTGGCAATACTTCGATCAAGCAACACGAAGTCAGCTGATTTTCCAACCTCAATCGAACCTGTCACGGATTCGAGGCCCAGCGCACGAGCGCCATTGATTGTCGCAGCCTGAATAGCCGAATGAATATCAGGTAATCCTCTTGAGTGTTTCAATCTGACTGAATTAGCAATTGCGACTAACGGATTTATCGAATTGACTGTCCAGTCGCTGCTAAAAGTAACCTTGGCACCGGTGTCAAATATTTCCCGCATCGGCATCATTCGTTTCGCTCTTTTACGTCCAACGTAAAAACTCGCCCAACTCGTGTCGGCAAAATAATCCGCTCCTGCCTGAAAATCGGTGTGCACGTCCAGTTCCTTGAACCGCTTAAAGTCGTCGGCATCAACCATTTCGAGGTGAGTCATACTGTAAATCCGTTCAGAATCTTGATTGCGTGCAGATTGGATAGCATCTAACGTTTCCCTCACACCGCCATCACCAATGGCATGCACATGGGCGCCGTATCCAATCTCATCCAGGTCTTGCAGCAACCCTGGCAAGGCCTTCGGTGATATGTAATTGAGGCCATAGGGCAGCGCTTCTTGCCAACTCCATTTATAAGGCTTCAGCACCTTCGCGGTGCCAAAATGCATCACCCCATCGATGTACATTTTCACCTGATCAACCACTAGCAGTTTGTTTTTGTCCGAACTGGCAATGCCTCGCAGATAGTCAATTTGCTGATCCAGCGCCAGATCGGGATATATCCAAGGCCGGAGCGAAGTACGAACAATAATCGCGTCATTCTTTTGCGCTGCCTGCCAGACCTCGTACCAGCCTCTTCGCCAATACAATCGACCATCGCCTATAGTCGTAATCCCGTAACGAACCGCTTCATCCATGCCAGCTAGCAAGCCGTCGTAACTCACCTGAAAGTTATTGCTTAAACTGTTCCACGCAAGCTCCATAACAATGTCACCGGCATTATCAAACAGCAGGCCGTTAGGCTCGCCATTTTCAGAGAACATAATCCGACCACCTTGTGGATGCTCGGAGTTTTTGTTTATGCCCGCTTTTTTAAGTGCCAACGAGTTGGCCATCATCGAATGTGATGACTCCTCCATAATAATTACGGGATTATCTGGAAACCACTTGTCGAGGTGCTTGCGCGGGTTCAGGCTTTTACTATTACCCCAAAGCGCATCCAATTGATGTCCATACCCGATTAGCCACTCACCTGCCTTTTTGATGCCGCTTTTACAGGCCTGTAGCTCCGACCTTTGACTTTTCAGTGTTTTGACCGGCGATAACAGGCAATTACCACCGGCTTCGGAAGCACCCTCAAAGACATGGTTATGGGTATCGATGAAACCGGGCAGCAACATCATCCCTTCTGCATCAATCAGCTCGGTTTCAGATGAAGCCCAAGTCATCGCCTGTTCGCTATCGCCAACAAAAACGATTTTTCCATCTTCTACAACAACAGCCTGGGACTCATTAACGGTGTAAACCTGTGCATCGACAATGACGAGGTCTGCGGCAAGAACGTAGGCTGGCGCCATCATCAAAATGGATATCAAACTCATGAGGGTCACCCAACAAGGTTGCCATTCTATTTTCCGTGTCCGTTTATATTGCCCGATTAAACGCGTCAACTGCTGTTTGGAATAGCCAGTTAGCTTGAGTAGATAACGCCTAACGACACCTTTGTCTCGTTTTGAGAAAGTCATATAGCGAAACTTGACTGGGGTTTTGCGAATAAACTGGTAGCTTTCAGCTTTATCCCCAAGCACGCTGTAGACTATGATTTGATTGCTTTTGAGGAAGTTGTCGAGGGCTTCAATTGTGGTTAGCTTTTCTAAGTTCAAGATGGTTCTCATATTGGAGATCATGGACTAGATAGAGAAAACTTTCAGACTCATCTCATATTGGAAAAACACACTCCGTTCAGACTCTTTTCATATTAAAAAAGGATATCAGTGCCTGTAGCTATGAAAACACGGTACTATCGTGACTGATGGCTTGATTTTTTTGTTTATAATTTTTTTTAAATAATTTTGATAAACTCATTAAGTAACAAAGCAAGCTTGGTCTTCAGACAAAATTTCTATTCTTCAACGGCACAGCTGTGAACTAACATAGATGCCTCACTGTCAAGCAAAGCATCTGTAGTTGTTAAATCAATAAAATTTTTTGGGGGTGATATGAGAGATTTCTCATGGAGTGATTACGGTCCAAAAAATGGGCACCCTGTATTTGTGATGCATGGAGTTCCGGGATCAAGATTCGAGCATCCGCACGATCTGTCGGTCTGCGATGAGACTCACTCGCGACTCATCGTTGTGGAACGTCCTGGTTATGGTGCTTCAAAGTTCGACAATCAACGAACCCTCGCTGACATTTCAACTCAAGTAAGCTTGATAGCCGATGAACTAGAACTCGCGGATTTTTCTGTGCTTGGGTTTTCCGCGGGCGGGCCCTATGCATTGGCTTGCGCCGCCCAAATGCCTGAACGAGTCAAGAAGGTAGCACTCGTGGGCAGTCTTGCCCCGCTTGATCAACCCGGAAACCTCGAGGCGTTACCGGAAACAAACCAAGGTTTGTACCAACTCGCCGCCTCCGATTATCAAACGGCTGCAGTCAATATGGCCAAGCTGTTGGATGGTGTAGATGCTCTAGTAAATTTCTTTATTGCTTCTGCCAGTGATCCGGATAAATCACAATTTGCCGACAGCCAATTCTCGAAGATGTACCGTCAAAATTTGGCAACCGGTTTAACCGAAGGTTTCAACGGCACAGCCTATGACATGGGAGTGCTCGCCAGGCCTTGGGAGTTCAACCCTGCTGACCTAAAATCAGAAGTTCAACTGTGGCATGGGGAGCAAGATCTAGTAGTACCACTGAAGATGAGTCAGTATCTCCACAGTGAAATCCCAAACAGCTCGTTAACAACAATAGCTGGCGCTGGCCACTGGTTACTATTTTCTGCTTATCGAGAAATTTTAACTAAACTCATTCTATAATTCAGTCGTTGAGTAAGCAATGGATTCCAACGTAGACATCGATATCAGTGCATATAATTCACTGATCAGCAATATTTACGATGCTGCACTAGACATCGAACGGTGGCCTGCCTATATGGACAACATGTCTGATGCGCTAAATGCCAACTCTTGCATGCTCCGAGTGCAAAACATCAAAGATAACTCGGTCGACCTCTGGATCAATAATACAGTCAATCTGGAATTTCAACTGCTATATCAGCAGCACTACATTAAGATGGACCCGTTAGTGAAAGGTTTGATGAATTACCCTCTCGGTAAAATGACACAGGTCACCGAATTTCACGCATATCCAAATATCAAAAAAACAGAATTTTTCAATGACTATATTGTGCCACAAAGCATTGAGAATTTGAGTGGTGGCTTTCTATTCAACAATGGGCAACAGGTCGTCACACTAGGTGTTCATAGAACCGCAAATATGGGAGCTTACACTGAGACTGAAATGAGGCTCCTGCAAATGTTGGTGCCCCATATGCAAAGAGCAGTTGAAATCAACCGACGCATGTTCGAAATCAAAGACCTGTCAAATGCCATTGGTGACACGCTCGACCATTTGCCTACCGCATTAGTGTTGACCGATGCAAATGGCAAAGCATTGTTCATCAATCAACAGGCCAGAATCTTGTCAATCGACAGAGAGGGATTGTGCGTCAGAGCCAACCGCTTGGTAGCCGCATCAGGGCGCGACACACTAAAAATACGCAACCTGATCAATCATGCGACCCAAACTGAACCCAAACAGGGCGGTGGAATGTTGATTCAATCACCGAATAATTCAAAGTCGGTCAGCGTCGTGATTACACCTGTCGGCAAACATCATGAATTTAATCTGGGTGGTGACTGCAGTAGCGTCCGTGCAGCGGTGTTTGTTTCCAGTCTCGACCAAATGATTGACTATCCTCAAGAGATTCTTAGAAGCCTTTTCGGTCTGACACCCGCCGAAATAAAACTAGCCACGGCGTTGACCAGTGGTGAAGATTTGAATGAGATCTCAGACAAACTTCGGTTAAGCAAGAACACCCTGCGGAATCAATTGAAATCCTGTTTTCATAAAACTGGGGCTCACAGACAAACCGAGCTCGTTGCGTTGTTGCTTAAGGGAGTGCCTATTTTGGTGGACAAAGACTGACCTGTTCTTTTCCGCGTAAGTGCCATCGCTCCCGTCACCACCAAAATCAAAACGATGTCCAGAGGCTAAACGCGCTTTTAAGATCTAGGCAAACACTCGTTGCTCCGCACCAATACTTCAGGAAAATCGAGTTTTCAATCCCAATAAAAACGATAACTTTAGACCCTAGAATAATGCGGCCTGTCGTCGGTTCCCTCATCAAAGATGATCATGAAGATTGTCGCCTTCTGATCAACCTCTGATCAGAAGGCAATGCCGTTGACTGAAACGTTACGGAACAAGTGCATCGTCATAATAATTTTGCGCATCCGCTGCGTTGTCGAACCAATAGTCATCATAGTTTAGCGATTCGCAGTCGAACAATGCTTTATAAGAGTCTGCCCAACAGATCTTGTCAGCACCTACTTCACTATCAACAAGCATCTTCGCAATGTGGAAGTTTTTTTCTTCACCCGCCATATTCAATCGTATAATTCCATCAGCCAAAAGTATGTAGGTTCCAGTTTGCCCATCGTCACTTGTAACATTGAGACCATCGACATTAAAGTGGAGTTGATATAGTTCGCTTGAATTATCAGAATTATCTATGTAAACGCCATAAACACTAGTGCCAGCCGGGTCTGCAAAAGTAATCGGTGGTGCAAACCTATCACTAATCTCGGTCACTTCGGTGTAAGTTTCCAATACACCAAAATTAGTCACTTCCTTGATATACGTCATTGTCATGTCATTGCGGTTAAAGCTATAAGTCGATGTAAATGGCCGATTGCCCTCATCGACGCCTGTTATGATTTTGTTCAAATCGGCCAGGCGACAGACCGGGTAATCCACACAATTAAACGGTATGTCAAACTCAGGGTCGAAATCAGCAACCGTCAAATTCAAATCTTCTGCTGCTTGCAGCACACAGAAGTCCCAACTATCACTGCCACTCAACGTCATCTCGAACTCAGTAAAAGTATAGGTCCATCCGCCGGGCACACCAGGGCATCCAGAATAGGTGGTTGCACTGAAGGCCACTTTCTCGGTCATATCAATAGAGAGCAGACCCCGGCGCGTGAAATCCAGGTTGTCATCTGCTACAAACTCACCAACAACAGATTCGTCGACGGATAGCGTTAACTTATCGTCGGAGACCTGAGTTTGAAATCGCACCAAACCTTCAGTATTTTCTGACAAACCTACGCCCCTATTGTTATCAAAGATAAGAGATTCAATGGTCAGTTCGCCCGTATCAGATGCTCGGCTATAGGTTCCCCATTCCATACCCTTCTCATCTGCATCGTCTCCATCAGAAACTTGGGCCAGAATGTAGGTTAGGTCCTCAAAGAAGATGAGCGCTAACAAATCGTCCTCGATGACGTCATCGAAGGTCCAGGTTCCCGCGTGGCCATTAGAATCTGCTCGCTGGAAATCGAGGCTAAAGTCCTCCATAAAAGGAGATCCCTCCGCATGCCCTTCCTCGCTAGAAAAGGTCAGATTGTCTCCTGAAACGAAGCCTCTGGCTCTCGCTACCCCATTGGCGAAATCGGTAAATCCAGTGCCTCCATTGTTATCGAATATCAGCTCAAAGATCAGATCACCCGTATCAGGATTACGCCGGTATGCGCCCCATTCCATGCCAGACTCCGCAAAACCTTCATCAAAGGGTGCCACCTCATCTACTTCGAAGTGGAGATACGTGCCATCATCCATGAACACTAAAACCAACAGGTCATTATCTGTGCTTGTATTCACCCAAGTGCCTAGCAGTTCCGTATCGAGTGATTGGTTCGAACCGTCTGGGCTAAAGTTACTCAGAATTTGATTCAGAGCCGCCCCATTAAATACGGGAGGTTCACCCTCCACAACGTCGCTCTGGGTTTTTCCAATCGAATCTACGTCCCCTATGCGCACAAATACATCAAATACTGCTAGGAACCAATCAAAGTCAGAAGGTTGCTCGAACTCCAGTGGAAAATCGTCTTCCAGCGATTGAGGTAAAGTGAACAGAATCAAATTCGCAGATTTGACAATCTCTTGAGTCCAAGTCGATGTCGATTGGTCTAACTTTCGTATGTAATCAGCATCATTTGTTGCACCATGATCAAGAATATAATAGTTGGCTATCCCATCAGCTTCACCAACACCAACTACGAGCTCTGCCAAAAGCTCAGTATCATTATAAGAGACCACACTTACAGCTACTAGGCCAGAGCGATCCCTGGTGTCGTTGTCTACCCAAGCGGTTAGTGGAGTAACTTCGCTTAGTGAAGTTGCATAGACTTCAGTCGATTCGATATAGACTCCGTTACAACTTTCATTCAAAGCCAACCACCGATCAGTGCCGTTGCCGTCACACCAATCCTCTTTCTCGAGTGTGTATCCTGAGGTTAGATACTTGAATTCATAGCTAGTCACCAACAACGCACCTTCTGTAAACACCGCATTGGGGTTTTTAAGATAATCAACCCAAAAAATGTTCTCGAGATGATCGGCCATGGAATCCCCCTCGATATCTTTGGCGGTCGCACTAATGCGAAGTTCAGAAACATTTTCAAGATTACCATCAACACGCACACCTACGTCCATGCTGCCATCTTCATTTTCTGGAATCAGTACAATGACGTTCGAAAGTGGTTCCCAAGTGCCAAACGACGTCAGTTTATACTCGACATCATCTAGATCGCTTTCGGGTTCGAAAGTTGAAGACTCATAGCTATAAACAAGATCCTCAAAAATCAACTCTTCTGTATCAGCCGAGTAATAGTCTGCCCAATATTCAAACTCAGGCTGTTCACCATTATCGTAGCCCTCGATCGAACCTATACCTCCCGCATTGGCACTATCATCCAGCAAGTCGGCCACTGACATTGACATTTCGACCGACCCAACCGTGATCTGAATCGCCGCACTATCACTGGCATTGTTAACATCAGTGACGCTGAAAGCTATTGTTTCGACACCTTCGAATCCTGAATTAGGGGTGTAAGTAAGATTTGGTGCCACCCCTGCCAGTGTGCCATTTGTAGGATCATCAATCGCATACACAAGGTCATCACCATCGGCGTCGGACGCTTGCAGCGTGATGCTAACCTCCAAACCTAAGTCGGTTGACGCGTTAAAGTCTTCCGCGACGGGCGCGGTGTTGTCTTCAGCCACCGTGATCGAAAACGCCGGCAGAGAGACTGTCACTTCATTAGCCGTGACGCTAATGACGATATTACTCGAAGTAGTGCCACCATCTGACTCACCCGGAGTACCAGACAATTCACCATTAGCCACGTCAAAACTGGCCCAGGCTGGCTTGCCGCCAATGCTGAAACTTAATGCATCACCTTCCA
>RCNB010000860.1_pt1 | contig 19814 bp, 17 predicted proteins | sample 2041321 | NCBI WGS metagenome assembly RCNB01 (sample SAMN09708232, study PRJNA481090) | Marine sediment metagenome, whole genome shotgun sequencing project. | reverse complement strand
ATTATTTAAAATTGTTTCAATCATAACCGTTGAATTTTCAAATGTATTTTCAGCATCAACAATCTTGACACCTATTTGTTCAAGAAGCTGACTCTGATAACTTCTTTTTGAATCTGTTAATAATATATGAACTCTTTCTGTTAAATTGTCCACCATTTCAATTTTGCTTCGAACAATTAAAACTAAGACTTTACTGCCAACAAAACAAATTTTATCTTTTTTATCAGCAGCAGAAATTATGGTATTTCTAAAAAAGGAGCCCCAGATATTTCATTTGGCATAGAAGATTTGGCCTTGTTTGAAGAAGCAAATTCTGTAGGAGAAAAGGAAATAATTCTCAATAGTAATAGTTGGCACTCTAAACTTGGAAGTACTATTGTCATCAAAGGTAAAAAAGAAATGTTATCCCGTGGCCTGACCGTTATCGCATTCAACAACCAATCGAAACAAGATTTCAGAACTTTCGATACATACGGAAGTGATTCTGATACGCAAGACTTGGTTGCTACTCTGAAAAGGTTAGATCAAGATGGTATTCAATACATTATATTGGCCCATGATTCGGCAGCAAAAGCCCTAGAAAATGTCACAGATCAATTAGGTGAAATGGGGTTCAAAAAATTAAGCGAACTGCAAGGGAGACAAGCGTATGTAATGCACAATCTAAAAGGTGACAAAGTTGAGCAAATCGATGGAGAATCTATTAACCTACAATTGCCTTATCCCTCAGAAGTCAAAAATACCAAGCTCTATTTCTCGGCTCCAAAAATAACTTTTGAATCAAGTGTCGATCGCTATATCGCTCATGCCGGAGGAGAGATAGGCGGATTAAAATATAGCAATTCCTTGGATGCCTTAGACCACAATTACAAACAAGGTTTTCGTAGGTTCGAGCTTGATATTTCCGAAACTTCAGATGGGCATTTTGTTGCCACCCACGATTGGAATCATTGGAAAAAAGAAACGAATTATCAAGGTGAGGTGCCTGTTACCTTGGCTGAGTTCAAAAAACATAAAATCCGTGGAAAGTATATTACTTTAGATATCGATGGCATCAATAAATGGTTTTCGGAACATGAAGATGCCATTTTGGTCACCGATAAAATCAATGCCCCAAAGGAACTGGCGAATCAATTCATTGCCAAAGAGCGTTTGGTCATGGAACTTTTTAGTCTGAAGGCTGTCCAAGAAGCTTTGCAAAATGGTGTAAATCCTCTCGTGTCTGAAAAAGCGATTAGCGAAATCAAAGGTGATGTTGTCTCCTTTTTGGTAGAGCATAAGATCGAATATGTAGGCCTATCAAGAAGAAATCTTTCCAACAAAAAAGACTTCCTGAAAAAATGTCGTGAGAATAACATAAAAGTCTATGTCTATCACGTTAACTTTGATGCTGGCAAGGATGAAAAATATGTTTTCGACAATGAACTTGGACTTGTCTATGGAATGTATGCAGACAAATGGCTTTCTAAATTTAATCCATAAAAAAAGGAAAAGAAGTTGAGAAAAATGCATTTCATAGTTAATGAACTTTCACCAAATGCCAATAAGGTACAAGCTGAGATTGTATCTTTTTTTGAAAACCAAGAGAATCGACCTGTCGTCAAATTGTCTAAATATAGAGGTCATACGGTAGCATTGGCTATAGCTTCAATTTCGGAAGGCGCACAAATTATTGTCGCATGTGGAGGCGATGGTACGGTAAATGAAGTAGCCCAATGTCTTGTAAATTCGAATGTAAAAATGGGAGTCTTGCCAATTGGTTCTGGGAATGGTCTGGCGCGTCATTTACAAATTCCCACAAAATTGCCGGCTGCATTAAAAATTTTGGCCCGTTGCGAGAGCAAAAGCATGGATGTCGGTAAAGCGAATGATCGCTACTTTTTCTGTAATGTTAGTGTAGCTTTTTCGGCACAGGTCATTCATTGTTATGATCAAATACCCCAACGAGGGTTCGCCGCTTATACTCGCGCATTTTTGAAAGCTATTTCTTCTTTCAAATACGCTTCTTTTGAATTGGAGGAAAAAGACAATAAGCTTAGGTCCACACCTTTTGTTTTGATGTTTTCAAATACCGATCAGCTCGGATATAACAAAACTTTGACCCCCGACGCAAGTATTTTCGATGGCAAATTAGATATGGTACGCGTTGAAAAGTCACATCCCTTGTCCCTTTCAATTTTTATGTTTTTTGCCTTTTTCAATAAGTTTCCATCCTTTTCTAAAATCAGTCGTGAGCAGCTGAAAGAATTACGGCTTCAAAGTTCAAATCAACTTAAGATTCAACTTGACGGAGAAAGACTCGAATTAGATACCCATACTTTAGATATTAAAGTGCTGCCAAAAGCTTTGGAGGTGATTTGTTAGACTTACTCTTTTGAAAAATCAAGAAAGCAACACAACAAAAAACTAAGGAGATACAATGGCGTAGCGGTCATAAAAGGAGATTCTACCACCATCAAAAATAAAATGGAAAAAGTAATTAGCAACATTGCTTTATTCTTCTGTTTTGCAAAGCAGTAGAAAACAAAAAACATCAAGGCAATAAAAAGGAGTGTACCCAAAACTCCATTTTCAAGCAAGTAGGTTAAAAATTGATTGTGCGAATGGTTGATGCCGATTAGGGCATCCGCTCCGTTTTTTTCTATGACTAACTGATCTGGTAAGATCGCATCTGAGCTTCCCGTTCCGTGCCCAAACCAGATATTTTGCTTTATTTCGGCTAAAGATATTTTCCATAATTCATCGCGTAGTAAATCCATTTTGTCAATGAAGTAAATAGTTGCTGTGACTAGTACCAACCAAAGCGGTATCAAAATTCTTTTTAAATGTTGCATGGGGATAAAATAGAGCACTGGCAACAAAAGGGCCAAAGCCCAAGCAAATCGACTTCCTAAAATAAGTAGCACAACAATCGCTAAACCTAGATAGGTGATTCCATAGGTTTTGTTCATCTTTTGTTTCTTAAAAAGGTCTAAACAGAATATGCCACCCAATACAATGAAAAAGGAAAGAAAGGTGGTGTGCCGATAATACAACCAGTCCATAACCAGATGAGCATTTGATTTGATATCGGTAAAATAATTTGAGAATTCGACTTTGTAAAAATATCCATCATATCCCATCAATAACAACCAACTTACTAATGCAATTGACATCAAAACAAAAAATACCATTGTGTATATTTTTTTAATCTTGTCGTAGTCTTTTGAAAAATCAAGTATTGAAAAAATAATAGGAAAGATTACAAAGCCCAATGGAATGGCTAGTTTTGAGAATTCCCCTTGGCCTAAAAAAATCAATGGAACTAGAAATAGAGCCAAAATAGCTAAGCTACCTGATGAAAAATTTACTTCTCGAGTTTTAAGAAATACAAAAAGTGAGTACGCCAATAACAAGAGCGCTGTAAAAGTGACCCAGGCTATTTTTAAAGGTATCGAAGCCAAAAACAACGCTACTAAAAACAGGGCAAATTGCTTTTTGGCAAAACGTTCTTTTACCCAGTTTAAAATCGGAAAAAATAACAGCAATATCCACGGCACTAACAAAAACATGGTTCGTTGCCACAACGGATACATCAGCTCATTGACAGGACGGAATACTATATATGGATCATAGGGGTTTTTGCTGCTAATTGGTTTGAAAACTGCCGAGTTTTCAACTTGTTCAACTCCCTGTAATAAAGAGATTTGTTTTGAAATTTCGGTAGCATCAAGCTCAAAAAGGGTTTTATTCGGTGTAGATAATGTCATTGATTTAAGTTGCACTTCCGAAAGCCCGGTTTTATTGCCAAAATCAAGACGCAAAAAATTCAATTGCTCTTCTTTTTCAAGCTCGAATGGAAATTGGAGTGTGTTTTCTCCCTTCAAAACCACTTTGACCACTTCCTGAATCTGGTTAAAATTCCTTCCTGTATCAAAATGGAGTTCCATGGTTCCAGGAATAGTATAATCGACCTCAACATCTAACACATACTCATTTTGTAAAAGCTGTTTTTTTAAGAAAAATCCCCCAGCGAAATTAAGAGCTAATGACAGCAACATGGCAAGACCAATTCTGGAAACAAATGAAAGATTATTGAATCGTTTCACGTGACCACAGGGTTTACTTCATCGGAAGGCGCTCTTTTCGCCAGTTTGTTAAATACGTTCAAGGACGCCAAAGCAATCATAAACAAGGATATTCCAATGGGGTTATTAAAGAAGGGGTTGGTAAGTGACATCAAGATCACGAACAGAACACCTAGGAAAAAGGGCTTGCGTATTTCTGGAAAGTTTTTCTCTCTAATATAGGTGTTGTATAATACGATAAAGAACAACCCCCAGAGTGACAATCCCAGAATGCCTTGTTTGTGGAATACTTCCAGATACCCAATCTCCATATGCACTTCCCGCAGAGGCACCCCAATCCCAAAGCCATGGCCAATAAAAAAACTGACCGGATCAATGCGCTCCGCAACCTGCACTAGCTGTTGGATCCGGATGGAATCACTCAATGCTTTATCTCCAATCTCAAAGTTTCCGAAGAAATAGATACTTCCAAAAACCAAAACTGCAGCCAAGATCAACACTTTTACATTTAATTTCAATAGCAGGGGAATCCCGTAAAACAAGGCATACAAAAAGCCGAACATAAGGATAAAACCTCTCGTTCCCGTAAGGATCATGGCAGTCATGATAATGAGGATGGCAAGCCCTTTACGTCTAGAATTGGTACTATGTATCCAGAAAATAAGTCCAACTATCATGTACAAAAATCCTTTATAAAAGAAAAGTCCAGCTGTTCCCCTAAAGATAAAATCGGAAGGCGAGACTTGGGTGATCACATAATTATAGAAAGACATAAAATCTATTCTTCCCAGAAAAAAAAGCACTTGGATTATGATATAGGCCAAGGCCATAAACAGACTGGTTTTCTTGATAAGTGAAACCACCAAATGCACTCGATGTTCGCTATCGATATAATAGCTGAAAAAGAGGATACTAAAAAAATAGGATAGGGGTTTTACGTCCTCGGCAATCAAGGCAAAAGAAGCTCCGTTGAACCATCCCAGAAAAGTATAAAACAATAAAACAAATAGGGCCGCAAACGATATCACCACCACATATTTTGGAATACTTGCCCTATACATGTAGAGCACGGCAACCACTGTAATATTCAGGAAAAACAAAAGTATCCTTAAGGTGACAGCGCCAATTTCAAAGACCCTTCCGCCGCCAGCAACAAATAGCTCAAGTAGAGTAATTATAAAAATGATTTTTAGGAGGCTTCGCATCGAAAATATAGGGTGTAGTTTGGTTACTTCTTGTTTATTTCAAAATTACAATAATATGCTGGCCCTCGTTCAAAAGAGTGATAAAAACCAATCTTTATGAATGTTGTTTGCTATTATTTAAAGGCAACCAAGCCCGAATTGAAAACCCTATGTTATCGTCAAAGTGTCGTTTTAATAGTTGAGCTAAAAGTCTTTATATCAATCTCTTGGAGCTAATATTCGAAACTGCTTACCCCATACCCTTCTCTTTTAGAAGCTGTTGTAAAAATATCAAGTTATTATCTCGTTTCATGACCATATAAACAACCAAAAGCCACCCAGTAATACAGGTTAAGGCTACTAATATATTATTTGGGGGGAAATAATTCAAGATTAGATATATGAGTCCTGTAACAGCTAATATGGTGAGGTTGCTTTTAGATACTATCTTCATTGATGGAACTTCCTTGAGACTATAGAACAAGTACATTCCAAACAATACTATGTGGACAACAACACTCACCCAGGCTGCGGAAAGAATGCCAAACTTAGGAATACATATTAAATTTAGGATAAGACTAATCCCCAATGATACTGCTACGGTTAACACCCGATATACCTGTCTGTTAGATATGGTCAAAATATTGCCTAATAAAGCAGAAGATGTTCGTAATATAACTACCAAGGAAAACGGCAAAACCAAAATCGCCGCCTGTGCATATTCCGGAGTATACAAAAGCCCTAAAATGGGTGTCTTAAACGAAGTGAATACAAGAAAAAGAGAGCAGCCGATAATGAGCATATATAGAAAAATTTTGGAGACCAAACCTGAGATGTTTTCTTGTTTATAGTACTTAAACGACAAATAAGGCAAAAGCACATTGGATACAATGTCCGAAAATATCAATAAAATCAGTATTATTCGAAAAACCGATTGGTATAATGCTACTTCAGTGGCTCCAAGATATAAAGAGATAATCTGAGTGTCGATCATGAAATAGAAAACCCCTAACATGGTATGCAACCCAAACGACCAACTTCTTTTAATAAGTTTAAATACCAAATCACTGTCACCAACTAAACGGACAAATGACGCTTTACATAAATAAGCAGTCCATAGTAATTGAATGATTTTGGCTATTAACAAACAAACAACTAATTGCAGTAGATCGAATTCAAATTTGGCATAAACCAAAATGGTGAGCGTAACTGCAATGGCATAAATAATGGTAGATTCCGTATACTTATGAAAACGGTTCTGGACTTTTAATAGGGCCTGCAGATAAATTGTAAAAGAGGTCACTACTGCAAAGACTATATATAAAACTCCAACCCTGAACCAATCTCCCTCAAACGAAAAGCTTAGGTACATAAAAAACAAAGCGGCACAGACAACTGACAGCAAAATTTTTGCTAATATACTTCTAGAAATGTACTGCCTATGCCCTTCCTCTTGTTGTGGGTAATCTTTAATAATCATCAGGGAAAAACCGAAATCAGCAACAATTACAGCCAAGGCAGACAGAGAAAAACCAAAGCTAAGAATCCCAAAATCTTCAACTGACATTAGCTTCGCTAAAACAATAAATACCGCACTACCTGTATATAATTGTAGTGAGGAAGTAAGGGTAGACCAAAAAATATTTTTGGAAATGGTTGGCATATTATAATCAATATCCTTTTTTAGCAGCAGTTCCTGAATCTTTTTTCAAACGTGCATTTTGCTATTAGCCCTTTAAATTTTACATTGCAAATTAGTAATATTAATTTTGTAAATACCCTAATATCAATAAAAGGAAATATCCCATACCCAGTTACCTAAAATCAATATTACTTATCCCCTTTTTTCCATTTGGCGATACATCGTATTCAAGTATATTTGCGAACAATTTACTCGCATTAAATTAATTCCTAAAAACCATGAAGAACTTCCTTAAGAAATTGTTTTTAGCTGGCATCAAAATCCCTACATTCTTTGCCTCGTTTTTTGATAAGTACTATTTGGCGGATAACGTACCAATGTCCAAAATAGTAAGTCACACAAAATGGCGTGATTACCTATATGAAAATTACAATAAGCCCGGAGTACGCGTGTTGGAAGTTGGAAGTCGAGAGGTTACAAGTTTATCGAATGCCCGCGAAAATTTCTCAAAAGCAAGCTATATAGGCTTTGACTACTACGCTGGAAACAATGTCGATGTCGTTGGCGATGCGCATAAGCTTTCATCATATTTCAAAGAAGGAGAACAGTTCGATCTTATTTACTCAAGCGCTTGTTTCGAACATTTTGCTATGCCTTGGATGGCCGCTGAAGAAATGGGCAAACTTCTAAAAGTTGGTGGCACCATATTTGTTGAGACTCATTTTTCCTTTATTTCGCATGAAAGACCTTGGAACTTCTTTCAATTCAGCGATATGGCGTTGCGAACATTATTCTCACCAGCCATGGGAATTGAATGTGTGGAAGCAGGGTTCTCTACTCCAATAGTTGGTCGTTTCTCTTCCTTGGCAGCCTCATACTTGAAAAAAAGGCCATTGAAAGGCCTTTATTGCCACGTGGAGTTTCTAGGTAAGAAAATAAAGGAAGTTGAAAACTTTGACTGGAATAATGTGAATCTTGACGATGTCGTTGGCGATACTAAATATCCAGCACCAAGAAAAGAATTGGAACATCTATCCAAACTTTAGCCTCTTCAATCTATTTGAACAGTTCCATCAAGTCCAGATACATAACTTTTACGAGTGCCGAGCTCCTGTATCCATTCCCTTACTACAAGGGTATTGAAATTAGCTGTGTCATTGCCTTTTCCATCGGCTCTATTTTCCCATAGCCACTCTGGTGTAGGCCATAAAGCAAAGTCAGCTTTAACTGTGCTATAGAATTCCTTTTCTACCCCATTTTGGCCGTGGTGGGCCATTTGCACATAATCAGCTTTTAGATTTTCCAATGGTGTGGTCTCCAATATTTTCCGTCCTCCTTCGCGGCCCATATCGCCTAAAAACAATACTGACTTTGATTTACTAGAAATTTTAAAAACCAAAGAAGAATTGTTAATCGCATTTCTTTTTATTTCAAAGTTGCCAGCACTCAATACACTCATTGTAATACCTTCTCCAAGCGTGTACTCCATGTTTTTTTTAGGAATGCCAATTGTAAGATTGTCTCTCCGAATTGTTGTAAGATATCTTCGAAAATTATCAATGGAAACTAACTCATTTTCTAGCACCCATTCTTCTGAAGGTGGTACATGAAGCAACTGCTCTATTTTAATCTCATTCTGGTCTAGAATCTCTAGTAATGCACCCATATGATCAATATGCGGATGCGTTATAACCCATGTATGGACCGTTCCACCTAATTGTTTGATATAACCCTCCAAATAAGGAGCGCTAACAATACCTCCACCATCAACCACTATTATTTTATAGTCATCGGTTTTTAGGATATAACCCATTTGAACTTCGTAAAAAAAAGGCTCCAACTGCCATAATGAAAAATCTTGAGTGCGGGAAGGAAAGCTCTGGACGTCCAGTCGCATGGTATACTCGTCTGAAATAGAGCAGGAAAAGAGAAACAATACTATACCTAAAAAACAGACTTTTATATTACTTGACATCTCAACCGGATATATGTTGTATCAAAGATAATGTTTACAAGAACGATTTAGAAATCTTGCAATTAAAGGTCATTGCGAACAACTATCAAGGTGCTAATAAACAAATTGTTTTACCCAAAGTTCGTTGTTTGGCCTATTGAATAAAATTCGCTTTGCCGAATTGTACCAACCCACTCTTAGTACTCAAAAAAATCGTGTTATTAGATGCTTCAATCAACACGGAGCAATTTTACGATAGGCAGCTAGTTTCTCTGTTCTGGAGGTTTTTTAATATTTGTTTCATTCATAATAGCTCTGAGTTCTAAAGTTGAGTGATTTAATCAAATTTCAATAAGAAATCACAGTTTGACCACCTCATGAAAGGTGCGCTTACTGTTATTGGGGTCATGGTGCTTGTTGAAAATTTCGTTCTTCTCTCTAACGAGCATGCTGCAGGAATCATTATTCCAAACATCAACAAGGGAGCTATAAAGTTCTTCCCAATTTTTTACTATTGGGCCAGCTATGACATCCTGGTAATTAAAATACATTTCCCTAGAGGCAGAAAGGTATTCTTCCAAATCAAAGGCCGCAAAAACAATAGGTCTTTCGGTTAGCAGAAAGTCAAAATAAGCACTTGAATAATCGGTAATCAAAAGATCAGCATCTTTCAACATAAAATTAATTTCATCAACTTCCTCGTCCTTCAGGTCTATTAATCTCCCTGAGGATTCTTCATTTTCTTTGGTCAGCTTTTTGTCAACATAATGCCCTTTACTCACCAACACTATATTTTGCTCTTCCAAAAAAGATTCCAATTCGTTTTGTGAATAATCTTCTAAGGTAAATAAACTTTTAGCACCTGTATAACCCCTGAAGGTTGGCATATAATAGATGAGTTTGCATCCTTTGAACTTATTCCTTATTGCCAAGTTAAAAGGATCTTGACCCTTACTAAAGAAAACGTCATTTCTCGGATAACCGGTCTCCAGCACCTTATTCAATGGCAAATTAAATGAAGAGGCCATCTTATCCGAAAAAATTGGGGCGGTTGAAATGGTATAATGATAATTATACTCATAAGCAAAGGGGAAAACCCAGGCCACAATATTCTTTTGAAAAAATGAGTCCGCATTCGAATAGCGGTCATCCAATCCTATCCTTTTTAAAGGACTTCCGTGCCATAACTGAATCCAAATAGCCCCCTTAATGAACAAGTAATTGACATCCTTTTTCCCTGAGCTGACAAATACATATTTCGCTCGAAGGCTATAATAAATACCTTTTAAATCATTAGTCAGATAGGCCAATCCTCCTTTTTGGATTATCTTATCTCTAATGTTTTTATCTCTGGTAAGCCAAATTGCCTTAATTTCTGGATGGTTTTCCCTTACGTATTGGTAAAGATATCTGCTGTTATCAGCGAATCGATTTCCATACCAAGCGCCAAAAACCCATATGTTCTTTTTTCTTGGAGCTAAATACTGAACCCACCACAAGGGTAAAAAAAGCAAATATGTAAAATACTTTAGAAGTCTAGTCATTGGTCTCATATAGTTCCCCCATAATCCAATAGGGTCTTGGCTTTATTTGCCAAATTCCTTTATTGCCCGAATATAATCTTCTTCAAAATCAACCTCAACAAAATTATGATGTAAAATATCCATTACCCTTATGTCAATTTTTCCTTCGTCTATCGCCGCCTGAATAATAGCCTCCATATACTGATTTAAATCTCCCAACTTAAACAATTCTTGAGACATCGATTTAAAAAAAGGCACAGTTGATTGCGTGAATTTCGCAATACCTAGGAATTCACCATTTGCTTTATCCACATCAATTTCCTTGGAAATCTCAATGATGGCATCGTCTTGAAGTAATATTTTCATTTCTTCCTCAACGCACTGTTTTCTTTCAAACGGAAGAACCATTTCTCCTTCAGTAGCTATCAGCATATCCCATATTTCCTTATCTGCCAAAGTATCGGCATGTAAAAACAAAAAATCGGACTTTATGCTGTCCAAGGCCATGTACAATGAACCCAATACATTACAAAAATTCCAAAATGGATTGTAAATAATTTCGATATTCTTATATTTTACAACATGATCCTCTATCTTTTTACTGTTAAAACCGGTTACAATAATGATTTTTTCCAAACCCATTTGTTGTAACAAGTTCAGATTATAGTCCAATAAAGTATCCTTGTTATCATTTAAAGGCAAAAGGCTTTTCGGAAGTTCGACGGTATGGTTCCCCAAACGGCTTCCCTTTCCTGCCGCTAAAACTACTGCTATCATTATAATGAATGTTTTAATATATTTACTATGCTTCCTATATCTTCAAATGACGGGTCTGCCTCGACATTCCCTGTCACCTTATTCGCAATCTCCTCGATTTGATCTTCCCTAATTCCAAGATCCGAAATGGAATAGTTGATGTTCAAAGCTTCTTTTAAACTAATGATTTTACTGTAGAATTGAAGCTTATTCATTCCAAGATCTCTTGCCAAATCATTGAATTGATAAATGTCTTTCTCCACAAGGTGTTTCAGCCATCCCTTATAAAGGGCTATTAGTCCTTGAGCATGACTTGTTTTCGTCATAGGGCCGATAACATATTGTATTCTATGGGGCAAACAAGTTGAACTGTAGGCAAGATTAATTCCCATAAGGGCTGAAGAAATGGCTATCTTTTCCATGTCAAAAAGGCTGTCCTCTTTACAGGCAGGTAACAAATGGTTGAATACATTTTGAATACAAGACACTGATTGGTTCTGTACCAAGGGGTTACTTTTTCTTGAAATATATGTTTCAACAGCGTGCGTTAGGCAATCAAATCCAACTTCGGCCTTAAGTTTGAATGGACAGGCATTATGCAATTTAGCATCGATAAGAACCTTGTCGGGCTGAACGATTTCCCCTCTAATCCCGCCTTTTATGCCCTTATAATTATCAAACAAAATAGCGCCAAATGATAATTCTGCGCCGGTACCTGCTGTTGTGGGTATCGCAAGAACTTCTATTTTCTCTTTGGGAGTTTCTGCTTTTTTATAAAAAATATCCTTGTAATCTACCCCTGAAAAAGAAATTGACAAGGCTTTGGCTGCATCTATAATGGAGCCACCGCCTATGGCAACTATATTGTCCAATTTGATATTTTTCATTGAGGTTATGACCTTATCCAAATCTTCAAAAGGAGCGTCAGGACGTATATGGTCGTAGACATATAAATTTCTCTGGGAGCCAATCTCTTCGAATATTGATGATAGGTCAAAACTATTTAGGACGGTCTTGGAAACCAGAATCAAAACTTCCCTTCCCAAGCCAAACGTGTCAAGAACCTTTGCATCTAAGGGGCTCACAACAATCTTTGGTTTTATGAAAAGCGCGCTCATAAATTGCTTATTTTTTCTGATGAGAACGACTCTATCTGATTTCTGATATGAAGATGTTCTTCGTACAGAGGCATTAGTTGATTATTCAAATTTTTATAAAAATCAAAAAATTCTTTGTAGATTTTATGGTTGGATTCTGAAGGGTTGATTATTTTCCTCACTCTAATTATTTTGGACGCAGCCTCCTCTATGGAACTATATTTCTTAAGATTCAACATTAATAATATGAATGCTCCCACAGAGGTACTTTCGAAATTTTCAATGACCTTGATCCTTTTGTTAGTGACATCGGCTTTAATTTGATTAATCAAATCAAAACGAGCTAGACCCCCACTTACCGACATCGAATCAACCTCAATACCGTTGGAAGTAATAAGTTGTAATAAGTCATTTGATACATAAGCAGTTGACTCGAAAACGGCCCTAGAAAAATCTTTTATTGTACTTCTTCTGTCTATTCCAAAAAAAACACCTCTTGCATTGGGGCTTTTGAAAGGAGAGCGCTCGCCTAGCATATAAGGTAAAAAAACAATGCCATTAGAACCAATAGGAACCTGGTGCGCATTATTCTCCATGATGTAATACACGTTTTTATCAGTCTCATCATAAAAAGCCTGTTTGAACCATTCAATTATTCCTCCACCTAGATTATTGGATGCCCCAATAAGGTATTTATCATAAGTACTTAGCTTCTGCGATAGTACTGGTCCTTTCGAACTCTCCAAACCTACATCCGAAAGAACCCGAACCGAAGTTACCGTACCGGAAACATCACATGCAGTTTTTGGTTTTCCATCAAATGATCCTATTACAGCACAAATTGCATCATATGTGGTAAGCATATAACGGCAGTTGGGCGCAAAATTGAACTTTTTTCGCACATCATCAGAAACCGCAAGTTCAAAGCCAATATCCTGGACCACTGGCAGCGACCCTACGTCCAGGCCGACCTTTTCAATGACTTCTTTGAGGTAAGCCCCATTTTCATATAACCCTTTGCTGGCATTCAAAGAATCAGTGAATATCTCTTTTGTAAAAAAATAATTTAGAAACTCTCCTGCCCCCATCCAGTGCGCAACGGAATCGAAGGTTTCTTGTTTGTTTTTCTTAAACCAAAGTGCCTTAGGTATTACCGAAGATGCTGGACATCCCATCGAAGAACCTGGATTTATGGTTTTAATGATTTCTTCCAAATTATCAGCCTCTTTGGAGGCCCTTTTATCTGAAACCATCATGACTTTGGTCACCGCATTTCCTTCTTTGTCCATTCCGAAAATACATGATGAACTCGTGGTAGAAGTAATATAATCTATACTTCCATTCAAATGGTCTATAGAGGAAATCTCTTCTAGAATGTCTTTTAGCTTACCTTCCCATTCGGTGACATCCTGCTCTACTCTATTATCCATTAATTTAGAGTAAACCGCCTTGGAGGATGAGTAAATCTGTCTTCCATCCTCATCGAAAACTATTCCTCTTAGAGACTTTAGCCCCAAATTCAATACTAAGTACATAAGCAGTTATATGGTGTATTTTTTTAGATAACTTTCAAAAAGCAGGGCCAGTTCTTCGACCATAAGACTATGAAAGGAAATTTCGTTATACATTTCGTTCTTCGAAACATAGTCGCGCATTATATCCAGGGTTTTTTTCTTTATTTGAGTGGACACGTTGATTTTAACGATTCCGTAACTTATCGCTTCCTTAAATATTTTCTCGGTAAGTCCTGTACCACCGTGCAGTACAAATAACTGATCATCTCCAAGTATTTCCCTGGCGTCTTTTAGGATGTTCATTTTTAACCCTTCCAAATCATCATAAAATCCATGTGCATTGCCGATACCCAAGGCCATTAAATCTATTTTGGTCTCAAAGACATATCGCTGTATTTCGGAAATTTCCGCATAGGATGAACCTTCATCACCGAAACCGTCTTCCACCCCTGAAACTTTTCCTAACTCCCCTTCTACAAGACATTCCTTCATTAAGGCAAATTCTCTTACAAGTTTTGAACTGGCAATATTCTGATCAATATCAAAAGCCGACCCATCGTACATAACCGAATCAAACCCTGAATCAATGCAGAACTTGATAAAATCTATATCTGTGCAATGATCCAAATGAAAATATATAAACTCGCTTGAATATGTCTTCAAAATATAATCAACGCCATATTTTTCATGCAAAAAGCGAAGGTATCTTTCGGAAAATTGGATGATCAAAGGCACTCCTACTCGTTCAGAAGCTATTTTTGCCGCCTCGAGCTGATAGAAATTTTGAAGATTAAATGCAAAAGTCGACTTCTGTCTCTTTTTTAGGGATACAAGAGCATTCTTTAATTTAGTTTTCATTTTTCAAATTCTTTAAACATTCCTTCAAACTATCCCTCCAATACGGTATTTCAATTTGTAGTGCTTCTTTGACTTTTGATTTATCCATTACACTAAAGGCAGGCCGCATGGCAGGGGTAGGATAAGCTTCGGTCTTTATAGGTAGCACCTTACAAGCCGTCTGACTTTCAACCATGATAGCCTTCGCAAAATCATACCAGCTGGCAACGCCTTCATTGCTGTAGTGATATGTACCATAAGCTTGTGAGTCTTGGGTTATTAATTTTGCGATTAACTGGGCCAAATCACCTGCGTAAGTTGGTGTCCCAATTTGGTCACTCACGACCTTAAGTTCATCGCGCTCCGCCCCCAATCTCAACATTGTTTTCAAAAAGTTGTTGCCATATTCGGAATAAAGCCACGAAGTTCTTATGACAAAGTGCTCGTTAACTTCATTGGAGCTTATGTATTCACCGGCTAACTTTGTTTTTCCATAGACGCTCAATGGATTTGTCTCATCCGTTTCTCGGTAAATTGATCCATTCGCCCCGTCGAAAACAAAATCTGTAGAAATTTGAATAAATTTTGAATGGTGTGTTTTTGAAGCCTGAGCTAAATATTTTGCGCCATTTACGTTTACCTTTTCTGCCAGGTCTTTTTCAGATTCTGCCTTATCAACAGCCGTGTATGCGGCACAATTTATACACCAAGCTGGCTTGTTTATCTCAAAAAATTTATCCACAGCGACCTTGTCTGTAATGTCAAGATCTTCCAAATCGACATAGATGAATTTGTATTCATCCATATGACGTGCAGCATTTCTTATACAGCTAGCCAATTGCCCATTTCCACCCGTAACTATAACCTCAATCATAGTCTAGCGCTGTCTAAAGTTGGCAATACCTGGTCTTTTTCTGAAACAATCAGTTGTTCATGGGGGAATTTCCAATCAATATTCAAAGAAGGGTCACTGAATAGAATTCCCCCTTCCGATTCTTTATTATAATAGTTGTCACATTTGTAGAAGAATTCAGCAGTATCGCTTAAAACAACAAAGCCATGCGCAAAACCTCTAGGTACAAAAAGCTGTTTTTTGTTTTCGCTGCTAAGTTCTATTGAAAAATGTTCGCCGAAAGTCGGAGAATCTCTTCTTAAGTCTACAGCAACATCTAATACTGTACCGCTAAGCACACGCACTAACTTCGCCTGAGCATGTTCGCCAATCTGATAATGAAGTGCCCTTATAACTCCTTTTGAAGAAAACGATTGGTTGTCTTGTATAAAATTTACTTTACTGTCAATTGCCGCGTTAAAACGCTCTTCATTAAAAGACTCCATAAAATAGCCTCTTTCATCAGCAAAGATTGTGGGCTCCAAAACAAAACACCCCTTCAACTTAGTCTCTTTACCAATCATTGGTGTTTGTTTAAAATACCCAATAAATTTTTACCGTAGCCACTCTTCATCAGCGGTTCGGCCAAAGCCTTGAATTGTTCCTTATCTATATAACCCATTTCATATGCAGCAGCTTCGATTGCTCCGATTTTAAGGCCCTGTCTTTCTTCGATAACCTCAACAAATTGAGAGGCCTGCATCAAGGATTGAAAGGTTCCTGTATCAAGCCAAGCAGTACCACGATCCAAAATGCTCACACTGAGCTTTCCTTTTTCAAGATATACCTTGTTCACATCGGTAATCTCCAATTCGCCCCTATGGCTAGGCGGGATATTTTTAGCGATTTCCACTACACTATTGTCATAAAAATAGATGCCCGGTACAGCATAGTTCGATTTTGGTTCCTGTGGCTTTTCCTCAATACTGATGGCCTTTCCATCTTCATTAAACTCTACCACCCCATATCGTTCTGGGTCATGTACTCTGTATGCATAAATAACACCTCCGTCAGGATTATTGTTCGATTGCAATAATTTCGCCAGACCGGAGCCATAAAAGATATTGTCCCCCAAAATAAGGGCAACTTTGTCGTTTCCGATAAAGTCGGCTCCTATAATAAAGGCTTCCGCTAGGCCGTTAGGAGCCTCCTGAACCGCAAAAGAAAAATCGCAGCCGTATTTCTTTCCGTCACCCAACAAATCACGAAACAAAGGCAAATCTTTAGGTGTCGAAATAATCAATATTTCACGGATGCCGGCATTCATTAATGTTGACAACGGATAATAGATCATCGGCTTGTCATAAATCGGCATCAATTGTTTACTAACCGATAGTGTAAGAGGATGCAGGCGTGTTCCCGAACCTCCTGCCAGAATTATTCCCTTCATTTATGTATTATTAAGTGTACATTTTTTTATAGTAATCTTGATAATCTCCTGAGGTTACATTATTCAACCATTCCTCGTTATCAAGATACCAATCAATTGTTCTTTCCAGGCCTTGTTCGAATGTTACCGATGGTTCCCAGCCCAATTCCTTATTGATTTTGGAGGCATCGATTGCGTAGCGCAAATCATGTCCCGGACGATCTTTAACGTAGGTAATCAATTCTAATGATGCACCTTCTGGCCTACCTAGTTTCTGGTCCATTTGCCTACACAGCAGCTTTACCAAATCGATATTTTGCCACTCGTTGAATCCACCAACATTGTAGGTTTCATGATTTTTTCCTTCGTGGTAGACCAAATCTATTGCCCTTGCATGATCTTCCACAAAAAGCCAATCACGTGTATATTTTCCGTCTCCATAAACGGGCAGTGGTTTTTTTTCAATAATGTTATTTATGAATAGTGGAATCAATTTTTCTGGAAAATGATTGGGTCCGTAATTGTTCGAACAATTGGTAATCACATAGGGCAATCCATACGTTTCGCCATAGGCCCTCACGAAATGATCGGAACTTGCCTTAGAAGCCGAGTATGGCGAATTTGGGTCATAGGCAGTGGTCTCTAAAAACAGTCCCTCACTTCCTAGGGAGCCATAGACCTCATCCGTGCTGACATGATAGAATCTTCTATTGGAAAAATCATCCTTCCACAAATCACGTGCAGCGTTCAACAAGTTAACCGTGCCAATGATATTCGTTTTTACAAAAGCCAAGGGATCGGTAATAGATCGATCAACATGTGATTCCGCCGCCAAATGAATAACTCCTTGAAAGCGATATGTATTGAAGATTTCGTTTATAAAGCTTTCATCAACAATATCTCCTTTTAAAAAAGTATAATTTTCTGCATTATCAACGTCACTTAGGTTCTCCAGATTGCCAGCGTAGGTAAGAGCATCCAAATTATAAATGTTATAATTTGGATAATTCTTCAAGAATCTTCTTACGACATGGGATCCAATAAAACCGGCCCCTCCAGTAACTAATATATTCATCTTCGTTTAAATTAATTGCTATTGAATTTCAATTGATTTTCTATTCAAATATGAAATCAGGGAAAATATAAAAAATAAACCCAACAACAATACCGGAATCAGGACTATATTTTTATTGAAAAAGGGTTTTTGAACAACATGCGTTTTACCCAGATTCAAGATACTGATGGGTTGATTTTGTTCCGCCAATTCTATCCTTTTACGATCGCCTTCTTTTGTTATATAATTTTTTAATGAAAGTAACCTCGAAATATCCGTGCCATTTTCATTTTCTACCAACATCCCTTTATCGCCTTGGTTTGGACTGTTCTTTAGACCTTCTGAAAAATTGGAGACCAATAAATCGATCTGTCTGATTAATTCTTCATTTTTTTCTATTCTAGATTTCGCATTTTTCGAGTTGACTAGTTGAAGCTCTTTAAAATATGAATTTGAATTTATGTAGTCTAAAATCTTTGCAACATATTCTTCGCCTTTTTCAGGGTTTTTATGAGTAAAGGTAATTCGATGTGTGACTACACTTTTCTTTAATATTTTTGATTTTACGATATCCAGGACAAAATCATTGTCTTTGTAGTTTTGAAGTATCTCCAAATATTCATTCTCTACCTCGGCCATTTCCTTGTCAATTTTGACATCGTCTTCAATAGGCGCTATTTCTATACTAAAATTTTGCATGTCCCCTAGATTGATTCCCAATCCATTAAAGAAAATGGAGTCTTTTGCCAAAATAGTCGATTGCAGTTCTTCCACGGCATCATATAAATAATCTTTGCTGTCAAAATTAGGCTTAACAATGGCCTCGGTCTGAAGTTTGTCCTCAACAAAGCTATTGAGCAAAAACCCAATACCCACACCTACAATGATAAGGGTAACAAGTTTGATAATATTTCTTTTAAAATATCGAAAAACACGAAGAATACCCCTAAAAATTCCATTTAGACCCTTTCGCATCAATTGTAACAACTGTCCTATATCAATTTCATCTGAAGTAGTAGTAGTATTCGGTTCCATTCGGTTTAGTATCGTTAAGAATTGAAAATTTGAGTTAGAATTTTATCTGTTATCAAATAGGTTGGTTTTACACCTGTTGTTCCCAAACCGCCCGAAGCAAGAGTACTTCCTGTTTCCAAAGGATTGTCAGAGGCATAGTATGCATATCGGACTTTAACATCTTCACGAATACTCTTCCTTATTTTAGAAGCCGATTGAATGGCTTTTTGATAGTGCACGCCCTCCATCTCCAATCCGATTACATTCCATGTGGATTGGTGGAAGAATTTCAAAATGTCTTTGTTCTGCAATGAGGTTCCTAACACTGTCACCATGGTTCCTTCGAATACTTTTAGTTCATGTCCTTCAAAATCCTCAGCACACAATTCATTTTTAAAGGGATAGTTGTCAGCCGTGCCTTCAAATATATGTGCGGAAGGAATCATTAAGTCTCCTTTTCCACCTTCTAAGATTCCAGCCTTTCCCATTATCGAAATAGAAGTGATATTCAAATAAACCGCTTCATTTTCTCCCTGACTAAAAGGCTTCAATAATTCATCAATAGTTTCATAAGCCTGCTCGCCAAAGGCATAATCCATTACAAAGATAACAGGTTTTTGGTCATCAGGCATAGCGCTCGGCAGTTCATAACAACAGGCATCATTATCTAATTTTGCTAAATCGAAGATTTGGACATCTATATTAGTTCCAGAAACATCATCAATGGAAATCATACCATTTCTCTTGGCCATTACCTCCACTTTTTTACGTAATTCCGTGTTTTCCGAAGCGCTCAATGCCTCATAAATTTCCAAAGATTTACCTTCTGGAAATTCTTTTTTCAAAGCCTTTCGGGCAAAAAGCGAGTTCATCACACTATGCATATTGGCACTCACAATATGGATTGGACG
>RCNB010000859.1_pt1 | contig 19815 bp, 18 predicted proteins | sample 2041321 | NCBI WGS metagenome assembly RCNB01 (sample SAMN09708232, study PRJNA481090) | Marine sediment metagenome, whole genome shotgun sequencing project. | reverse complement strand
GGAATGACATGTTTTTTCAATCGGTTCCATCCTTATCTGTCATCCCTGCGAAAGCAGGGATCCAGGAACTAATAGACAACTTGAGTATTGTAGATAAGCAGGTTAACTTATAAAATCCCCATCGCTTCAAGGGTTTTCAGCACCTCCGGGACATGGGTATAGGCAGGACCTCCCGCCATTAATACCCCTACTGACGCTGCTTCTATGATCTCCTCTTTATTTGCTCCAGCTGCAATTGCTGCTTGTGTGTGCAAACGTATGCAGGGAACACAGTGAACAGCAACAGCAATCCCTAAAGCAATAAACTCCTTCTCCTTTCCACTTAAGACTCCCCCCTTCATTATCTGATCATGGAATGCGTTAAAACCTTTGACCATGCTTGGAGATTCTTTAGATAATTTCTGTATTGATCGGGTAAAATCTTTGTTAAATTGCTGAACTTCGTTTTCCATTACCGCTACCTCCTTTCTAAAAAATAAATGTCATACAAAGAAGTTGCACCCTACTGGTAAAACTATTTAGTGCCTGAACAAAAAATCTCGTTCAGGCAAAAATCCGAATGTCGAAACAAACCATCAGAAATTTAGGGATTTAGGAATTGAGGGATTCAGGAATTTCCTCAATTCGCAATTCCTAAATTCTTAAATTTCTCAATTTTTTATTTAGTGCTCCGAATTTCTAAAAGACGAAAACGGGTTTTTGGTCAGACACTATTTAACTTGCAATGAATTGAATTTTTTGAAAAGCTCCGAAGGACGCTTTTAATGGAGGGTGGATAAATAGTAGATTTTAAGTTTGTCATGGACTATATTTTCCATAATTCGAGCAATGCTTTTACTGGCTTCTTCAAATATAAAGTCGAAGACGGAAGGTCTTTTCTTCTTGGGATAGATAACCTTAGGCTCCCCTTCAATCCCGACCATCTCACCAGTCATAGATATAGCATCTTGTAAGTTACCCAGTCTATCAATCAATCCAAGTTTAATAGCCTGTTCTCCTGTAAATATCCTGCCATCAGCAAGCCTTAAAACCTCTTCCCGCTTCATGTCCCTTCCTTCCGCCACTGCATCAACAAACTGGTAGTAGATATTATCTGAAAATCCTTGAAGTATCGCTTCCTCTTCTTCAGTCATAGGTCTGGTCATGGAGCCGATATCCTTATATTTTCCGCTTTTAACTATTTCCCTCTTCAAACCTATCTTGCTTAACAGTTCCTCAATATTCTCAATCTGAAGAATTACACCAATACTACCAACGAGTGTTCCAGGATTAGCAACAATCTTATCAGCAGCACATGCAATGTAGTAACCTCCTGAAGCAGCTATGGATTCCATGGAGACAACAACTTTCTTCTCCCTACAAGCCTTCTTTACTTCTTGATAGATTTCTTGAGAAGGTACAACCATTCCTCCTGGTGAATTAATCCGCAGTATAATGGCCTTAATGTTCTTGCTCTTTCTAAATTTTATTATTTTCTCAATAATGGGTTCAGACTCAACAATAGTTCCCTCAATCTTTACAACACCTATCCTGTCACCACCAAAACCATAAGTGTACTGTTCACCAAAATGGCTGAGGCCAAACACCATCAAGAAGAAAACAGCACATATGCCGATTAAAATTAGAAAGGCCGTTAAGATGGGACGCTTTTTCATTGATCTTAAAAAGAGGATCTTAAGGTATTTTTATTCAGACAGATGCCTCTTATTCCTCTCCTTTCTTCTCGTTTTCACTTGCTGCCCCTGCAGGCAAATTCTCATTTCTCTCTGCTGACTCATTCTCATCCTGCATTCCAACTCCAGCTTCCTCTGTACTTTGGGCTTCCGTTCCCAAAGATTGCAGTCCACTTCCTTCTTCCACTTCCTTCTTCTCTCCCGAAACTATCTCTTCTTCATCTCCACTTGCTGAGTCCGGAGTCAAACACTCCTCTCCTTCTGTCGACCCATCTTCATCTTTCAATTCCACCACCGTTTCCTCTGTGCTCTGGGCTTCCGTTCCCAAAGATTGCAGTCCACTTCCCTCCCCACTTCCTTCTTCCACTTCCTTCTTCTCTTCAAATTTTTCCTTTAACTCTTCTCCCAGGGATGTAGCAGCCTCTTCTTGGCTCCCCATATACTCTTTCATTCCCTCTTTCTCTTCGATCTCCTTTATCTCTTTTATACTTAAGCTAACTTTCCTCCCCTTTTTATCGATATTGGTAATAATAGCAGAAAGCTCATCTCCTGACTTGCAATTCTCCATTTTAACATCATCACCCAGTTCGGAAACATGGATGAGCCCTTCAATCCCCTCACCCAGTTCGATAAAAATGCCGAAGCTAGTAACATTAGTAATAGTTCCTGTAACATTCTGACCTTTATTAAACCGCTCAGAAATCTCATCCCAGGGGTCTTTTTCTAATTGTTTGATACCAAGAGAAAATCTTTCGTTCTCTTTGTCAATACTTAAAACGACCGCCCTCACTTCTTGTCCCCTTTTATAGAGTTCAGAGGGGTGTTTTACCTTCTGGGTCCAAGAGATGTCAGATATATGTACCAAACCATCTATTCCCTCATCAAATCCAATGAATATCCCAAAGTCTGTTATATTTTTTATGCTACCCTCTATTACAGTCCCGGGTGGATACTTCTCTTCCATGAGAACCCATGGATTAGACTCCAACTGCTTTAAACTTAGGGAAATTCTCTTCCTCGGCACATCCAGATCTAAAACCATAGCTTCGACCTCATCCCCCACAGATAACAACTGAGAAGGGTGCTTCATCCTTTTAACCCATGACATCTCAGAGATGTGTATCAAACCTTCAATCCCTTCATCCAATTCGATGAAAGCACCATAATTCGTAAGATTTACTATTTTCCCTTTTAACCTGGCGCCAACCGGGTACTTTTCCTCTGCCTTGGTCCAAGGATCAGACTTGATCTGTTTATATCCCAAAGACACCCTTTCTTTCTCCTTATCGAAACTTAGTATTTTGACATTGATTTTATCCCCGATTTTGAACATCTCCGAAGGATGTGACACTCTACCCCACGATATATCTGTAATATGAAGAAGACCATCAATACCACCCAGGTCAACAAATAGTCCATAATCGGTAATATTTTTGATTATCCCTTCTACAATTTGTCCTTCGCTGATGGTTTTCACAGTTTCCTTTCTTAATGTTTCCCTCTCCTTCTCCAAAAGTGCCCTGCGCGATAAAACAATATTCCCCCGCTTTTTATTAAACTTAAGAACCTTAAACTTAAACGTCTTACCAATCAGAGTTCCCAGATCTCTGATTGGATGAAGGGCAACCTGAGAACCTGGCAAAAATGCGGGAATACCAATATCGACGGATAAGCCTCCCTTAATCAAAGCACTTACTTTTCCTTCAATAACTCCATCTTTCGCCAGGACTTTATTGATCTCTTCCCAAACTCTAAACTGGTCTGCTTTTTCTTTAGATAGAACGATCTCTCCATCATCGTCTTCCCACTGCTCTAGATATACCTGAACTTTATCTCCTACCTTAACCGTTAGTTGCCCTTTCTCATCCTTGAATTGTGAAATAGGAATTCTTCCCTCAGATTTATATCCTACATCCACAACTACATAATCAGTTATGGTTTGAATCACTTCCCCTTGAACAACTTCCCCCTGTTTTAAATCCTTTATACTATTCTCAAAAATCTCTTGAAAGCTTAACTCCTCTTCTTCCTGCTGGCTATCTCCCGATGATTTGTTCTCACTTCCTTCCATAAGTAAATCTTCATTTTCATTCTTTGACTTTGTTTCAGAATAAACTTCGTGGTTATTTTCCATTGATACTTACCCCCAAGCTATTTTATTTTGAAGAAGAAGGCAGACGCTGTTGAACTATCTTCAACATTGCTTCCACGACTTCTTCAATGTTCATCTTTGTTGAATCAACTTCTATAGCATCATCTGCTGATTTCAAAGGCGAAAGCACCCTCCTTGTGTCATCTGAATCTCTTTTTTCTATCTCTCGAATAGTCTTATCAAGATCAAATGCTTTGCCTTTGTCCCGGTACTGCTTAAACCTCCTCTCTCCTCTAATGTTTAAGGATGCATTGAGAAAAAATTTTACCTCCGCCGCTGGGAAAACAACAGTTCCCATATCCCTGCCTTCTACTACGATACCACCCCCATCTCCCAACTTCCGTTGGATTTTGAGCAGTGCATCTCTCACAACCTTTTTTGCCGATACTCCAGAAGCAAGGAGGCTCATCTCAGGAGTTCTAATCTCCTCAGAAACGTCTTTCCCTTCTAAAAAAACCCCAAGTTTTCCATTTTTCTGACCAAAAGAAACGTCGAGCCTGTTACAAAGTGAGGAAAGGCCATCTTCATCCTCGGGATCGATATTCTCTTGCTTTACCTTCAAAGCGACTACTCTATATAGTGCTCCGGTATCGATATACTGATACTTGAGCCTTTCAGCCAAAAGCTGACTAACTGTACTTTTGCCTGCCCCTGAAGGACCATCAATTGTAATAATTAACTTTCTTTTCATAAATGTTCATCTAAAACACCATAATTATTTTGTTTTGTCAAGTCCCAAAAGGCCTATGTTAGATAAAAAAATAAAAGCGGTATTACGAGAGAAAAATATTATACATGTGGAGACCGTAGATAATCCCAAAAGAGTGATGCGGACTATCTGAAGAGCATGGACAACTCAAGAAACTTAAAAATCCAGGGTATTTCTATTAAGCACACCTTTTATTTATCAAAGAAACATTAAAAATGTACTTGACATTATGATGGTGTTTTAATATGTTAATTGTGGTTTTTAAAAGAAGTCGCTTTTAATTGATCAACTTCTTAACCCAATTCACGTTTCAATTAAGTAAATCTAAAGGAAAGGAGAGAGAGTATGGCTGAACTCAACTGGCAGGGTAACAGTAAGGCAATGTTTGACAAGTTAATAGAAAGCTCACCGAAACCTTTCAGGGCAATGACGGAGAAAAAGATGCTGGAAGGCATGGAGAAAAAAGCTGGCGAAGGTGGGGCAGTTACTGAGGATATAGTAATCGAAGTAGTCAAAGAGATTACTCCTAAGCCTTTTGTAGCTATGGCTTTGAAAAATATTGAGCCTCTAAAAACTTAAACATAATCCGACTCTTTATTTATTAAAAGGGGCAGTTCGTGATTAATTCACGTAAACTGCCCCTTTTTAATAACCAAATCTATCCTGTAAGCATATATTATCTTTTCAATCAGCCACCCTTCTTCCCGTCAGATATATGTTTTGTCTGACGAATAATACCCCTCTTAACACAAACATCATCATAATCAGCCATTGCTTCTGAGGATGTGTCATCAGCATCAGTTAAAATTCCTATAGCTCGTACTTCCTCGGGTTCTTTATGAAACAGCCTTTTGTAATCTTCATAGGCATTTACCTCTTCCGTTACCCATTGACCTAAAGGAGAGCTGCCGTTCTCAAGAACAATAATCTTGGTTTTTTTAGAATATGGGCTTTCTGTAACGGTTCCCTTAGACAAAGATGAACTCCACACATATTTTATGCATTCAGGCTTCAAACTATCAGGGACGGGGACTTTAATCCACCATCTGTTTCTGAACCTCTCAGGTTTAAACAAACTGGGGAAAATAATGTATATACCAGCAACACTGTCTCCCGAACTTTTATATCTTTCATCACCACCTTGAGGAAGCTTCAAAGCCCTCCACCTCCATGAAAGAATGGGGAATTCATTCAAATTATAACTAAATTCCTTAGCAATGATATCACCACTATCCTTCACTCTCGCTTCGAGAAAATAATTTCTTTCCTCCTCTCCTATTTTATAAGAATCATTAAACTTATCATTTGCTGACACCCAGCCCTCTAAATGCCCCAATTCGCCAGATGAATCAAATGTTTCTACTTCAAGAACATCTATTCCCTCGTCCGAGCTCATGGTCACACCACAAACTAATAATAACAAAAGGAGCGTACAAATAATACAAACCCTTATCATCAAAATATCACCTTATTTAGTATTTCAGTACATATACCTTAAATACACGCTTATGTCAAATTTTTGATGAAACACCAGTTCATTCTAAACTTGACAGATTACTTCAATTTCTGTTAGTTTCACCTTTAGTTGTTTTTCTTTTGAAATCATAAATTTCTTAATCAATCAGAGGAGATATTTATGCGCAGCGATTTAATGAAAAAAGGTTTAGAGAAAGCACCTCACCGCTCTCTTTTTAAGGCTATGGGATATACCGATGAAGAGATAGCACAGCCTATTATTGGAGTGGCTAATCCCGCTAATGAGATCATTCCAGGGCACATTCATTTAAACGAAATCGCAAAAGCAGTAAAGGCAGGCATTCGCTATGCAGGCGGAACGCCCGTAATGTTCGGAACAATTGGTGTTTGTGATGGCATAGCTATGCACCATACAGGCATGAAATACTCTCTCGCCAGCAGAGAACTTATTGCCGATTCTATCGAGGTGATGGCTATGGCCCACCCATTTGATGGATTGGTTTTAGTAACCAACTGTGACAAAATAACTCCAGGGATGCTCATGGCTGCTCTGCGCATAAATATCCCTGCTATTCTCATAAGTGGAGGGCCTATGCTTGCCGGACGCAAAAATGGTAAAAAAACTGACGTCATCACTGTCTTCGAGGCAGTAGGTAAGGTAAGAGCTGGGAAGATGAATGAAGAAGAACTCAAAGATCTTGAGGATGTTGCCTGCCCCGGATGTGGAAGCTGTGCCGGCATGTTCACTGCTAACACCATGAACTGCTTAACTGAAGCTCTGGGCATGGGGCTGCCTGGCAATGGCACCATACCTGCTGTTGATGCAAGAAGGATAAGACTCGCTAAAATGGCAGGAATGAAGGTTATGGAACTGGTGAAGAAAGATATCAAACCAAGGGACATAGCCAGCCTGAATGCTTTCCGAAATGCAATTGCTGTAGATATGGCTCTTGGTGGTTCAACCAATACAGTACTCCATCTTCCCGCGATTGCTAAAGAGGCAACCATAGAACTCAACATCGATCTCTTTAGTGAGTTGAGTAAAAAAACTCCCAACATCTGCAGTATAAGTCCTGCAGGAACAGACCATCTGGAAGATCTGGATGCTGCAGGCGGAGTACCTGCTGTAATGTCAGAACTGTCAGAACAAAATCTCATTCACAAAGATGCCTTAACCGTAACTGGTAAAACAGTAGGCGAAAATCTCTCTGGAGTGAGTGTATCTAACCCGGAAGTTATAAGGCCTCTTACAAAAGCCTACCATAAAGAAGGCGGGATTGCTATTCTAAGAGGAAACCTGGCACCAGATGGAGCAGTAGTAAAGCAAGCAGCAGTTGATGAGAGAATGTTAACGAATAGAGGAACTGCCAGGGTTTTCAATTCTGAAGAAGAAGCAGTGGAATCAATTATGGATAAAAAGATTAAACCGGGTGATATTGTAGTTATCAGATACGAAGGGCCAAAAGGGGGACCGGGTATGAGAGAAATGCTCACTGCTACTGCTATCATTGCTGGTATGGGATTTGACAAAGATGTTGCTTTGCTTACGGATGGTAGATTCAGCGGGGGGACTCGAGGTGCAGCTATCGGCCACATTTCGCCAGAAGCTATGGAAGGCGGACTTATTGCCCTGGTGCAAGATGGAGACATGATTGAAATTGACATCCCGGGTAAAAAACTAACGTTAAAGGTATCTGATAAAGAATTGGAAGAAAGGAAGAAGAAATGGCAGCCTCCCGAACCTAAAATTAAAGAAGGTTATGTCTATAGATACTCTCAAATGGTTACCTCTGCCAGCACAGGAGCAGTATTGAGTCTGAGAAATTCTACAACCGATTGAAGCTATAAGTGTTTTTGACAGCTATTGAACTTGCCTCACACATGGAATAATGGAATGTTGGAGTAGTGGAATGTTGGGCTTTGGGAACATGAGATGTTGTTGTTGTGTTGAAGAAATCCTAATCCAATCTGAAGAAAGATAAAATAAGATTCTTAAAACTAAAACCATTTTTTCAATTGCCTATGCGAAGCTTAAGCTTAGCTCAACTTCTCCAATTTTTCAACAATCTTATCCAGCAAAGATCCTTCACCTTTGAGAAACTTCATCGGGATCAACAAACATTCTTTAAGGTCTCTGCACGCCACTCCAACAGGATCAAACCCCTGAATCTTGCCTAAAACTTCCTTGTCAAGGAAGTTTACCCAATCCAACAAACCCACCACTCCATTTTTCCAGCATTCCCTGGCTGAGCTCGGCCAAGCCACTACTTCAATCGATCAAGTGAAGATTAAACAAAGTTCGTGTACTTCCTTTTATACCATCACACATTTGGAAACACTTACATACCCAGTTTCTCTTTAAAATACATGATCGTTTTTCCCAAACCCTCTTCAAGTGAAACCCTGGGCTCCCAACCCAACACCCGTTTAATCTTAGTAATATCCGGCTGTCTCACCTTGGGATCATCCTGGGGAAGAGCTCTGTAGACGATTTTACTTTTACTCCCTGTTATTCTAATTATCTCCCGGGCAAATTCCAAAACACTCATCTCTTTGGGATTTCCAATATTCACCGGGTTAACCTCTTCCGACATAAGGAGCTGATATATCCCCTCAATCAGGTCTAAAACGTAACAGAAACTACGCGTCTGATTACCCTCACCGAAGACCGTTAAATCTTCCCCTTTAAGTGCCTGACAAACAAAGGCAGGAACTACCCTTCCGTCCTTCATTCTCATACGGGGGCCATAAGTATTAAAGATACGCGCAATTCTGGTATCAATGCCATGGTAACGGTGGTAAGCCATAGTAATAGCCTCTGCAAATCTTTTTGCCTCGTCATAGACACCTCTGGGTCCTATAGGACTCACGTTACCGTAATAGTCCTCGGGCTGGGGGTGAACGAGAGGATCACCATAGACCTCCGAAGTGGACGCTAAAAGAAAACGTGCCTTCTTCTCCTTTGTCAGACCCAAAGCTTTATGGGTGCCAAGAGAACCAACTTTTAGCGTTTGAATTGGCATTTCCATATAATCAACTGGGCTTGCAGGTGAAGCAAAGTGGACAATATTTTCAAGAGTACCTTTCACATGGATGTATTCAGTAACGTTGTACTTAACAAAACAGAAGCTATCATTACCCATAAGATGACTGACATTATCAATATTTCCTGTCGATAGGTTATCCATGCAAATCACTTCATGCCCTTCTCCGATTAATTTGTCACAAAGATGGCTTCCTAAAAAACCTGCTCCTCCAGTAACTAATGTTCTCATACATCCCTCCCTTACTAGAATAGTAACGTGGCTTAAGTTAAACTTGAACAATTGGAATGGTAGAATGACAGGTTTGATACAAGTTGCGGGTTACGCATTTCGTGCTACGGGGTCAACAATATATTTTCTTCTCAACCCGCGACTCGTAACCCGTAACTGATTTTATGTTCTCTTTATATCAGTACTCCAACATTCCATGTAGTCAAAAAAAATCCATTGCAGTCAAAAGGCTAACAGTCTAAATAAGTTGTAGAATTTCTGAGACATCCCACCTAACATCCTATTCCATAATATTCAAATCCCATCTCTTTCAACTTGTGGGGCGCATAAATATTCCTCCCATCAAATATGATGGGAGATTTCATCAGCTTCAGCATTTTTTCAAAGTTCGGTCTTCGGAATTCATTCCATTCTGTGATTACCACCAGGGCATCTGCATCCTTAAGGATGGCATAGTTATCCTTGCCGTAACTTATTTTATTGCCAAATTCTTTTCTGGCATTATGCACGGATACGGGATCATAGACTTTTATCTTTGCCCCCTGTTTAAGGAGACTATTAATGATAACAACTGACGGTGCCTCCCTCATGTCATCGGTGTTGGGTTTGAAAGAGAGTCCCCAAACAGCGATGGTTTTGTTTTTCAGATTTCTTTTGAAACGTCTGATAACCTTCCCTGCCAGCAGTTCCCTCTGTTTCTGGTTGACATCTTCAACTGCTGTGAGGATCCTTAAAACGTGATCGTGCTCCTTAGCAGTTTCGATCATGGCTTGCACATCTTTAGGAAAACAGGACCCTCCATATCCCACCCCAGGGAAGAGAAAGGATGAGCCAATTCTGGGGTCGCTCCCGACACCTGCTCTTACCGCATTGATATCCGCTCCCACAGCTTCACACAGATTAGCAAGCTCATTCATAAAGGAAATACGGGTAGCAAGCATTGCATTAGAGGCATACTTGGTTATCTCTGAACTTCTAATACCCATAGTGAGAATGGGATTTCCTGTTCTTACAAAAGTAGCATACAGCTCTTTCATCAGCTCCTCAACCATAGAGTCCTCTACACCCAAAACGATCCTGTCAGGCTTCATGAAATCCTCTATGGCAGCGCCCTCTTTTAGAAACTCAGGGTTGGAAGCAATTCCGAATGGGTGATTGGTTTCTTGAGCTATAATCTTCTTTACTTTTTCAGAAGTTCCTACAGGAACGGTACTCTTTGTCACCACAATTTTATACCCATTAATCTCCCTGCCTATTCCCCCAGCTGCCTCAAAGACATGGTCGAGATTTGATGAACCATCCTGTTTAGGAGGGGTACCAACAGCAATAAAAATGATCAGGGAATTTTTTACACCTTTAGCCAAATCGGTTGTAAAGGTAAGGCGCTTTTCCTTCACATTCCTTTTAATCAAGGTTTCAAGCCCTGGTTCATAGATTGGAACCTCCCCTCTTTTCAATAAAGAAATCTTTTTTGCATCAATGTCAACGCATATTACTTCGTTTCCACTTTCCGCCAGGCACGCACCCGTCACCAACCCTACATATCCAGCACCTATCATACAAATATTCACCTTAAAACCTCCTTAGTTATATACTCCGTTATGGCTTCCTCCCAGGACCTCATTTCCATTCCTGTAACGTCGTTAAATTTCTTGCAATCAAGCACGGAAAAGTCTGGCCTTTTTGCAAAACGATTCAGTTGGTCGCTTGAGATAGGAACAGCCCTGCTCGTGCTTCCTGCAAACTCCAAAATCTTACAAGCGAACTGATACCAGGTACAATAACCATTGTTTACCACATGAAAGATCCCTTTAGGAGACACCTTAATAAGAACACCCATAGCCTTGCTGAGATCAACAGCATAGGTAGGTGAAACCCACTGGTCATTAACCACCGTTAGTTCGTCCTTCTCCTGAGCCGCTTTTATAATCGTGTTGACAAAGTTGGTTCCACCTTTACCGTAAAGCCCCGCAATGCGTATTATGATGAAGTCGTCTAAAATATCATGAATGTAGGATTCCCCCTTAAGCTTAGATTGGCCATAAACGGAAATGGGCACAGGAGTATCTTCTTCCACGTATGGTTTCTGCTTTTTTCCATCAAAGACATAATCTGTACTCACATGAAATAACTTGGCTTGTACTTCTTTGCATGCCAGAGCAAGATTTTTAACCCCTTCAGCATTGACTCCGAACGCCAGCTCAATCTCTTTTTCACATCGGTCTACCTGAGTATAGGCAGCCACATTAACGACCCATTGAGGCCTTATATCTAAAAGAGCTTCTAACGTTTCTTTCTGGTCGGTGATATCAAAATCTTCTATGTCGGTCCCAATCACTTGCTGGGTATTCCTCAGGCTCTGCATGAGATCAGAGCCCAACATACCCTTCGCACCAACAATGAGAACCCTCAACGAACTTCCTCCTAACGAAGAAAATCTGCAACTATTCACCGCAGAGAACGCGGAGAAATAAATTGTTCCTATTCCCCCTTTAGTAAACTAGACTTTACCCATAAGTCAGCTTGCTGGACACAAGGGATTTGAAACAGACATTAGAGAAGCAAGTAACGAAAAAATTTAAACTTGCGAATCTGTTTTGAAGTGCAGAATATCGAACAAGGTATTATGAATGCAGAAGTAACTGATACAGAATAAACCTTTGTAATTCGAAATTCCCTGTTCGACATTCGATATTCAGATTTTTCAACCGGACATTATCTATTCCCATACATCTTCTGGTAATAATGGCGATACTCACCACTTTTTATCTTTTTCCACCAGGATGTGTTTTCACGATACCAGGCAATGGTTTGCCTGACCCCCTCCTCAAAGGAATGGCTGGGACACCAATCCAGCTCCTGTCTGATCTTACCAGCATCAAGGGCATAGCGTTGGTCATGTCCTAGTCTATCTTTGACAAATTTTATCAGTGATTCAGGCTTATTAAGTTCCTTAAGGATAGCTTGTGAAACCTCCAGGTTAGTCTTTTCACAATTCGCTCCAATATTATACACTTCACCTTCCTTCCCCTGGTGAAGAACGAGATCAATGGCAGAGCAATGGTCTTCAACATGCAACCAGTCACGCACATTGAGCCCTTTACCGTAAAGAGGAAGCATTTCATCGGCTATTGCGTTGGTAATAAAAAGAGGGATGAATTTTTCGGGAAACTGATAGGCACCGTAGTTGTTAGACGACCGGGTGATAACCACAGGCAGTTTAAACGTTTCATGGTATGACCTGACCAAAAGGTCTGCCCCAGCCTTGCTGGCCGAATAAGGACTGTTGGGATGTAAAGGAGAGCTTTCTGTGAAAAATCCCTCAGGACCCAAGGAACCATAAACCTCATCAGTAGAAATCTGGACGAATCTACCAACCTTGTGTTTCTTCGAAGCTTCAAGCAGAACCTGGGTGCCCAGGACATTCGTCCTGATAAAGCTGGAGGCATCATAAATGCTACGATCAACATGAGACTCTGCAGCAAAGTTGACCAGTACATCAACCCCTTCTTTGAGTTCCTCACCTACCAATGAGGCATCTGTTATGTCTCCTTTGACAAATTTATAAAAGCTCTGGTTGGAAATATCCTCCAGATTTTCCAAATTCCCCGCATAGGTAAGATTATCCAGGTTTACCACCTGATAATCCGGGTACTTACTGTGTATATAGCGAATAAAGTTAGAGCCAATGAAACCGGCTCCACCGGTAACAAGAATTTTCATAAATACAACCTCTCTTGAATATTTCTAAATTGCAGGGAATGTCATTATACGTCTGAAACTGCCTGTTTTTAAATTATAAGTGCGACTTTAGTCAAGTCAAATTCTGAAAGTTATATGATTCTCATAATGCGTTTTAGAATCTCCTGCTTTCCCATTCCTGTCACAGCTGAGAAACAGATAATTTCCTCATCTTTTAACAGGAGAAAACCTTTGATGATCTTTTTCTGGGCGCTGCATTTATTTTTGGAGATTTTATCAGATTTAGTCAACACAATGAGGAAAGGAATACCAAACGTTTCAAGCCATCTGATAAGAGAAGCATCATCCGAACTTGGTTCCCTCCGGGCGTCTAAAAGAATAATGACCATTTTTAAAGTCTTTCGGTATTTCAAATAGTTTTCTACCATAGGCTTCCACTGCGCTCTCACCTTAACTGGAACTTTTGCAAATCCATATCCAGGGAAATCAACAAAGTTAATCTGGCTATTAATACGAAAAAAGTTGAGCATCTGAGTTCTGCCAGGACTGGAGCTGGTTTTAACAAGATTCTTCCTGTTCAGCAAAGTATTGATGAGAGTAGATTTGCCCACATTCGACTTTCCCGCAAAGGCAACTTCTGGAAGAGATTCCCCAGGATAATCTGACTGCTTTAAAGCACTTTTGATAAATTCAGCCGAAGTTATTTTCATGATTTAAAAGTTAATGTTCTCGAAAAAAGTTCAATCTGCACCTTGTTTGTCATTCCTGCGAAAGCAGGAATTCAGTGATTCCAGGTTATTGTGGACTCCCGCTGGAGTTTATCCCGTACTTGATACGGGGCGGGAGTGACGCGATTTTTGACTTTTTGCGAAGCCTTCAAAGATTGAGTTCTTTTCTTACTAACTCTTTATAGGAACGTATAAGTTCCTGTGTAACAGGACCAGGTGTGCCTTTCCCAACAGGATGTCCATCTACCTCTACCAGTGGCATTATCTCCACCAGGGAATTGGTTAGAAAAGCCTCATCCGCTTCCAGCAATTTATTAAGAGTTATCTTTCCTTCCTCTGCCTGCATTTGTTTAGCCTCTGCTATTTCAAGAACAGCTTGACGTGTTATCCCCGGTAACAAACCCATCTCTTTTGCAGGGGTAGATAAGGAACCATCTTTCACCATAAATATATTGCTTACGGTTCCCTCTGTAATAAATCCTTCTGTATTAATTATAATTCCCTCGTTAAAACCCGCCTCCTTTGCCTCCATTTTGGCAATGATATGATCAAGGAAGTTTAAAGTCTTCATATTAGCAGAGGGAGAATCAGGGCTTGTTTTTACACGAACCACTTTAACCCTGTATCCCTTTTGATAAAGAGCAGGTGAGTAAGACACATATTCTCTGGTGATAACGATAAGATTAGGGGTTTTACAGGTTGCGGGATCAGGTACAGTAGCACCCTCTCCCCGGGTAACATTCAAACGAACATAGGCATCTTCTAATCGATTGGCTTCTATTGTTTTATAAATGGCTTCTTTTACAGAACTAAAAGTAAATGGGATGGGGAACTTTAAGTACTCCAGAGAAAAAAATAATCTCTGCAGATGGTGCTCTATTCTAAAAACACGTTTTTTGTAAGCCCGCATGGTTTCAAAGAGACCATTCCCATAGAGAAATCCATGATCAAAGACAGAGATCCTAGCTTCTTCCTTTGGAATCAATTCACCATTGATGTAAACCAGGCCACGCATGCCAATTACCTCTCTTTTTTCATAAGGTGCCTTTGCACTAATTGCTCTTTGGATGAATAAGATGCTGGATACTTAATATGCATATACAGTTTGTGTTTTATCCGCCATCCAGTAAGCATGATCGTTTCAATTTTCTCCTAAATAAGATATACTATAGGGGTAATGCTTAGAAATCAACATAAAAACACAGCCATATCTCAGAACGCAACCATTTTCAATGCCAGGTTATTTCCCGTTGACATATGTGAGTAATTTTAATAAGATGGTTTCTCTTTACAAAACCACTTTACATCCAAAAAATCATTAGCTGGAGATTTTTTGATTGAACACAGTTCACATAAGGGTTTTTATCTCTTAGTCTTTACTGATTTAGATGGAACTCTTCTAGAGCATGAGACTTATTCCTTCGAAGCTGCCATTCCTGCTATTCATGCATTAAAAGAAAAAAATATTCCCCTTATTTTTTGCACCAGCAAGACCAGAGCTGAAATAGAAGAGATTCAATTTCAACTAAAAAATATTCACCCCTTCATTTCGGAAAATGGCGGTGCAATCTTTATCCCTAAAGGCTATTTTTCACATACGTTTCACATTACCAGAGAAGATGCTAGCCATCTCATAATTGAACTTGGGACTCCCTACACTAAATTAAGAGTGGTTTTTAATCAGATGCGTACCCACTTGCCAGGTAAGCTTAGGGGGTTTGGTGATCTTACTCTGAAGGAGGTGGCTGATCTCTGTGGCTTTTCCCCATCCCTTGCAACACTGGCAAAAAGGAGAGAATATGACGAGCCCTTTATGCTGGAGGATGAGACTGCCGAAGGTCTGCTTCAAGAAATGGCCAGCAGTTCAAATCTTAAGATTAACAGGGGTGGGCGTTTTTACCACCTCACCGGCCCCAATGATAAAGGAAGAGCCGTGCTAATACTCAAAGATATCTATAAACAGCAATCGGCACGTATAAAGACAGTTGCATTAGGAGATAGTCTCAATGATCTGCCGATGCTTGAGGTTGTAGATTACCCCATCCTGATTAAAAAACCTGATGGGAGCTACGATCCTTCTATTAAGCTCGACAACCTGATCCTGGCTCCCGAAAGCGGCCCAAAAGGATGGTGTGAAGCTATGCTAAATCTATTAAAAACTATTACTTAATTGTCATCTTATCAAGTTTTGTGTCATTGCGAGGAGCGTCAGCGACAAAGCAATCCCATGAGATTGCTTCGCTATCGCTCGCAATGACAGACTATTGAATATCAACTTTTTAAGTCGTTCACTATACATTGAGGCATGTGTAATACCCACACTACAAACTTAAGGAGGTCTTTATGGCTGATATTTATCAAACCGGTGTAGTCGCTACGTTTCACCGTTTCGGTGATACTAACCTCAAAAGAATGGAAAGTGAATTAACTGAGTTTAATCGTCATCGACCTATTGCCTTGGTACTTCCAGCAACCTATGCAGAGTTAGAAGCACCTGCCCTAAAACATATTGTGGGGGAAATCAAGCAGGTATCTTACATCAATGAGATTGTGGTAACCATGGGGAGGACAAACCAGGAACAATTTAACAAGGCAAAAGAGTTTTTCTCCAACCTGCCTCAGAGAACTCGTGTCATTTGGAATACAGGTCCTGGCATAGGAAAACTTCACAAACTCTTAGAGGGGAATGGCCTTTTTATAGGTGCAGACGGTAAAGGCCGTTCTGCATGGACAGCCTACGGATATATTTTATCTCGAGAGCAAAGCAAAGTCATTGCCTTGCACGATTGCGATATAGTTAATTACTCTCGAGAACTCCTGGGAAGATTGTGTTACCCCATTTCATCACCGCATACAGATTATGACTTTTGCAAAGGTTACTATGCCCGAGTAACGGATCGAATGCACGGGCGAGTTACCCGTCTTTTCGTAACTCCTATTATCAGAAGCCTGGGAAAACTTCTGGGTCCTCTACCTCTACTTGTTTACCTGGACAGTTTTCGTTATCCTCTGGCCGGAGAATTCTCCATGATAACCGACCTTGCCCGAATCAATCGAATACCTGGTGACTGGGGATTGGAGGTTGAAACCCTGGCTGAAGTTTACAGGAACTGTGCTCTTAAAAGAATCTGCCAGGTAGAACTCTGCGAAACTTATGAGCATAAGCACCAGCCACTTTCAGCAGACAATCCTAAAACGGGCTTGATGAAGATGTCCATCGATATTGCTAAAGCTATCTTCAGAAATCTCGCAATAGAGGGGAGTGTTTTGAGCAAGAGCTTCTTTAATTCCCTGATGGTAGTCTACCTTCGCACCGCCCAGGATACGATAAAACGATACAATGATGACGCAGCCATTAATGGACTCTTCTTTGATCGCCATCAGGAAACAATTGCAGTTGAGGCGTTTACCAGAGCCATCCAGATTGCCGGGGAAGAATTTCGGGAAGATCCCCTTTACTCTCCACTCATTCCCAACTGGAACCGGGTTACCTCAGCTATCCCTGATTTCCTGGAACAATTGCAGGAAGTGGTAGAGGAAGAAAATAAAAAAGCTTAAGCTCTTGCCTGGGAGGGTTGTATAACGATGTCCCTTCCTTGATGAATTGCTTCTATGAGAGCCTTCCCTTTATGGAGTGTCTCTTCGTATTCTAGTTCCGGGTCGGAATCCGCTACAATCCCTCCCCCCACTTGAAAATGAACAGTTTTATCACAATAAAGCATGGTTCGAATGACGATATTCAGGTCCGTTTGTTGATTAAAACCTAAATACCCGATAGAACCTGTATAGATCTTTCTCTGAGTCGGTTCCAGCTCATCGATAATCTCCATAGATCTGATTTTGGGTGCTCCTGTGATCGATCCACCAGGAAAACAGGCTTTAATACAATCCATATGGTCTTTATCCTCTTTTAACTCACCGGTGATAGTAGAGACGAGGTGAAACACCGTAGCATAGGTTTCAAGTGTTATTATCTCTGGTACTCCAACCGTTCCGTACTTGCAAACCCTGCCCAAATCATTTCTCTCTAAATCTACAATCATGATGAGTTCTGCTCTATCCTTTATGCTTTGAAGGAGTTCACGCTTAAGCCTTTCATCCTCGACTTTACTTTTTCCCCTTGGACGTGTTCCCTTAATAGGCCGGGTTTCAACGGATCTGCCTGATATCCTTAAGAACCTTTCAGGTGAGGAACTAATAATAGTTGACTCACCACATTTAAGATAAGCGGCAAAAGGAGCAGGATTTAAGTTGCGCAACGTTTTGTAAAGTTCAAAAGGAGGTGTAGAAACGTTGGCAGTAAATCGCTGGGAAATATTTACCTGGTATATGTCACCTGCCGTGATATACTCCTTTGCCTTAAGGACAGCCTGGATATAGTTCTCTCGTGTAAAGTTGCAATTTAATTCCAGCAAATCCTGCTTAGTGGAGGTAAGGTGAGGGGCTGCAGTCTGTTTTTTTAAGGTGTTCAGTTTTTGGCAAAACTCTTCTAAACGTGTTTTTGCCCTTGTCCGTTTCAGATGCTCACGTTCTTCAGGCAAACCGGTTGAAGAAATCCACACTTTATTTTTAAAATGGTCAAAGATAATAACCGTGTCATAGAAGGCAAGAAAGCAGAGGGGAATGTTAATGTCATCCTTACTTCTCGATGGAAGTTTCTCAACAAAATGTTTAAGATCATAGGCAAAGTACCCAACTGCGCCTCCCATAAAAGGTGGACAATCAGGGGGGGTAATTAAACGGTATTTGGAAAGTAAGGTCTTTAAAATATCAAAGGGGTTACCCTTTAACAATTCGATACTATTTCCCCGCCGAATCTCATTTCTCTCTCCATAACTCTTAAAAGTAAGAAAGGGGTCGCTGCCAAGAAAGGAGTAACGTCCCAATCGGTTGCAATCAATCCCGCTATCTAAGAAGAAGCAAAATGGGTCATTCTGGAGAAGTTCACACACTTCCACAGGTTTGAGAGTTGTAGGTAATGATTGAATTAAGGGTATAGCTTTATATCGAGTCATGGTGTTACCTCAAATAAAAGAAAGGGATACATCTGCACTGATAATACGTCTCCTTTTACCAGAGTAATCCCTGAGAATGAGAAAACCGTCTTCGTCAAATGATTCAGCAATCCCTTCCTGTATATTTCCTCTTGAAATTACCTTGACCTTTTTTCCCTTTATCAACGAAAGAGCATCCCAATGTTTTCTAATCGATATAAAATTACCTTCTTTTAAAATATGATAGTAATGTTCAATCAACTCTAAGATGACTTTAAGCAACTTCAACCGAGAAAAGCTTTGCCTTAATTCCACGCTTATAGAAGTTGCAACATTTCTTATCTCATGGTCGATTGATGGATCACTATTGACATTGATACCTATACCCACTATTACATACTGCAATTGTTCATCCTTAACTCCCAGCTCGCTTAGAATACCGGATACCTTTTTCCCTTTAATATAAACATCATTAGGCCACTTTATTAATGCCTCTAAACCGGTTTCCCGTCTTATAGCCTCTGCAACAGCTAAAGATGATAATACAGTTAAACGGAATGTCTGGTTAATTTCAAAAAGAGGTCTAAAAATGAGAGAAAACAAAAGATTCTCCCCTGGGGGAGACCACCACCTCCGTTCTAAACGTCCCCTTCCCTGGGTTTGATAATCTGATAGAACTAATGCTCCTTCGGTCCCTCCTCTCTGGGCAAGTTTCTTTGCTGCAAGATTAGTAGACTCTGTAGAAACAAGATACTTAACCTCTTGTCCGAAACAGACAGTCTTTAAACTTTCTTTGATAGTCTTTGCTGAAAGATTATCATTAGCCAGTAACTGTTGGTTATTAGTCATTTGTATTTGTATCTGTAAGTGATCTAAAGTGTCTAAAGTTTTTAAATGCATCCCCTTTGTTTTGGACTTAGGATTATAATCCCGCAATCAGAAATCCGCATTCGTATGATCCAGCATCCTGCATTTCGCACAATGTGCCCTTGGATTTTGTCCACGTTTGCAAATTATGTTTTTAATTTATGACATTTGAATTTCGGATTTGCTTCGGATTTCGATATTCTTATTTCGGATTTTAATTCCGCATTCTGCAATCCGAA
>RCNB010000858.1_pt1 | contig 19832 bp, 12 predicted proteins | sample 2041321 | NCBI WGS metagenome assembly RCNB01 (sample SAMN09708232, study PRJNA481090) | Marine sediment metagenome, whole genome shotgun sequencing project. | reverse complement strand
TTCACTAATCCAAATAAAGCTGCTCTTAACTTTGAAGATTGTTTGACAATGACCGCTGGATTTACATGGGACGAATGGGGTTCAAATGACTTGGAACTACTATGGCAGTCTGACGAATTTGGAGATTTCCTACTTAGCAGAAATAATCTTGGCGCTCAATCCGAATGGAGATACAACAGCGCATTACCCAATTTAATGCTCAAAGCCATTGATGAAATGGTGGAGGGAAATGTACGCGATTGGGCAGATGAAAACTTTTATCAGAAACTAGGAATTACGGACTACGACTGGCAATCCCAACCAGATGGCTATCCGGAAGGAGCCGCGCGTATGTATATTCGACCAAGGGACATGCTCAAAGTAGGCATTACCTATTTAAATGGTGGTCAATGGAATGGTGAACAAGTTATTCCTGCCAGTTATGTGGCTAAATGTTTTGAATCCAAGGTTCCTGCTGGTGACTACAGTTATTATTTTTGGCTACGAGAACTTGATGGAGTGACCTACCTATCAGCAGATGGTGATGGGGGAAATTACATTAACATATTTCCTGAGCAGGACATGGTTATTGTATTCACCCAGGGGCTTTATCTGCAATGGCCAACTTATCTGAATCAAGCCAATGATATGATGAAAAATTATATCATCCCAGCGATAAATTAATGACCTAATTGCCTTCTTTCGAATTTTAAAAAACGGATGAACTGCTGCTCACAATAGCTATAAAACATATACTATCCTAGGTTATTAAAGTGAGTGTTATTAAATTCGTCAGCAACTTAGGATCAGGGTGTATTTAAATACATACGCTTTATAGCCTAGCGTAGTACCTCATAATAACCCGTCCTGAAATATGTAAACACTTCATAAACTCTCATTTTTCCTAAAAAGCTTAGAAGAAATTAATCACAGATGCTCTTAAACAAATCATTTCCATATAATATTTCTTCTAGAATTCATGTTTTTATTGGGGCTTCTCTGGGGATTTTCGTCCTGTTTATTCTTTTTTGCTTAGAGCCCTTTAACTCTGGAAGCTCGAATTTTTCTTACAGAACGATCTACTTTATAGTATATGGCATCATCACTTTTGTCACCTATTTTATTCTCCATTTATTTTCAATCTTATACTATAAAAATACTGCCATTTGGAAACTTTTTGAAGAAATCATCTTTTGCCTTGTTTTTATTGTAATCTCAATTATAATTGCATTTTTTTATACCGAAATTGTTATTAATAAAAACCCTGAAAGATTAAATCTAAATCATTTTTTAGGTTGGTTTGAAGCTATATTCTTAGGCTTTGGCATCCTTTTATTTATTCCTACAATTTTATTAAGAAAACGATATACTAGGACAAATTTAAAAAACAAACCAGAAGGCTTAGAAAAGGAAGGTTTAATCAACACCAAAAATATTAATATTTCTGGTAGTTTAAAAAAAGAATCTTTTCTTGTGGACGAAACAAATCTTGTTTACGTAAAATCTGAAAATAATTATGTGCGCATATTCTATATTGAAGAAAACTCGCTAAAAGAAAAACTGCTTAGGAGCACTCTTGCCAATATAAAAAAACAACTTCCATCATTTATTAAAATACACCGCTCATATATTGTGAACCCCAATTTTATGCTTTCATTAAAGGGAAGTAAACAAAATGCCAAACTGTATTTAAAAAAAACAGAGCGTAGCATTCCAATATCTCAACCTTTTTTTGAGACCGTAAATGCACTATTTAATAATCCCAAATAAATACAAAATCGCACCAAAAATGACTGATTGACCACAAAAAACAGTCATAAACAACTTTTATTTACTTGATGTTTTAAAACTCCCTTCTTTTGCTGAAATATTTAGAGAACTAAAGATTTTAGTAAATGAAAAAAAGATTAAAAATTCTTATAAGACTAACAAGTGTAATAGCAATACTAATAATCAGTATAATTTGTTACATAAGATTCAGCAGAACTCTTGATCCTTATATTTATAGAGCTACTCCAAGTAAAGGTGAATTCACAAGCCTATATAGGCATCAGGAGCTGATGCTCAACTTAGATGATAAGACCAAAATACATGCAGCGCTATTTAGCCCTGATTCTGTAAAAGTAAAAGCCAGTATTTTTCATCATTTGGGAAATGGAATGGATTTAAATACCGCGCAATTAACGTACAAAGCGCTTCTCCAGAATGGATATCAAATATTTGCCTATGAAAGAAGAGGTTTTGGAGGTTCTACTGGAGATGATAATAACACCTGCCTATTGAAAAAGGATGCCATTGAAATATTCGATAAGTTTAAAAAAATGGATGACGTTAAAGATACAGATATCATTATTTGGGGAGTTTCTCTAGGTGGTATTTTTGCTACAACCAATGCAGCAGAAAGAAATAGTGACATTAAAGGGCTTATTTTGGAGGGTACTTTTAGCTCTTTTCCCGACGTAGCTAAACATTACGCTAGTGAAATCAACTTAGAGAATTATAAATGGTTAATACCATTACTATTGAATAATGATTTTCCAACAAGTAAAGAAATTAAAAAAGTGACTAAACCAGTTGTAATTATACATAGTACAGAAGATAAACTCATTCCTTTTAAATTGGGTGAGACTATTTTTAATAACTCAAATAAAACGAATACAATATTCTGGAAAATAAAAGGCGCACACGTAAAAGGAATTATAAAATACGAACAAGAGTACATAAATAAATTTAACGAAATATTAAATCACTCATTCGTTTCGCAATAAATAATCAAAAACAAATCTAAAGTCCGGCTGGCTGGTCTGTGATTTGTTTACTAAATTAGTTGCTTAAAACACGTAAAACGCGCTGCATTTTGTTCATCATTTTGGAACAAAATGCTACCAAACAAAACAAGTTTTAGAAAATAATCAGCGTAGCTAAACCATATACAAAAGGTTGTGCATACTCTAAAAAAAACAAACATATTAATCGAATGAACGACCAAAACATAACAATAAAATATATATTGATCGGAATACTCACCGTCGTATTAACTTGGTTTATTCACGAATTTGTTCATTGGCTAACAAGCGAATTATTAGGGTATGAAACTATTATGCGATTAAATGGAACATCAACCATTGCCGGACAAAACCCTACTGAATTACATAAAGCTATCATCTCTATTTCCGCTCCAATTGTAACGACATTACAAGGACTAATTGTTTTTGTGTTTCTAAAATCAAGAGGTTGGAATAAATATCTTTACCCATTATTATTCACAGCATTTTATATGAGATTTTTAGCTGGACTAATGAATTTAATTATGGCTAATGACGAGGCACGCGTTGGCCAATTTCTAGGAATCGGGACTTTCACACTATCAATTATCATAAGCGGGGTTTTATTCTTTATGCTATATAAAACATCAAGAAAATACAAGCTGAATTGGAAATTTCAACTTTGGACAACAATCATAATTATGTTGTCAAGTTCGCTTTTGATATTTTTTGACCAATATTTTAAAATTAGATTATTATAGAAAATCTAAGGATATAGCAGAAAAAGCATTTGCACAATACCGTATAAAATTTACCAGCCCGACTGAATCGTTCTGGCGGATTGCTAGTGCAAGCCCAATGACATTGAGTTCTAGCCTACTTACGAAAGTCCTCGCGAACTTTTTAGCTGCTTGCCGGCAAGCGGGCAAATTATTAGCGTAAAATCAATTTTAACCTGTAGCCCTATTTTAGGACAATAGAGCTAAAAAAAACATTATGCAAACAACAGCAGTTCTATACCAAGCCCAACTTCCGCCGATTAAAGATGGAATTCAGAAACCAATGAAACCAGGTGGATATTCAGATAGCGGAGCGGACATCGTCTACGAATTGGAAAAAAATGGTATCCGACTAGTTACGCCAAGCAATAATCCGAATATTAAAACTGATTTAGACTGGGTGTTTCCGGATACAAAAAAAGGAATTCAAGAAGCGCTGGATAGAGGAGCAAACACTTTTTGGTTAAATACCGTTTTATACAAAAGCCATGACATAGAGAACTTCTTTGATCGAGATATTCAATTTATCGGTCAATTACCAAGTCAAGTTGACATTTACGATGACAAATATTTTACGAACGAACTTTTAAGAAAAAACAATATTCCTATTCCTAAAACAAAATTAATTTCAATAGAAAATTTGAACGATTACGCATTGGATATTGATTTCCCAATAGTCGTTAAGCCAAGAAGAGGGCGTGGTAGTCAAGGGGTATCATTAGTCAAAAACCAAAAAGAATTAGACGACAAGTTAAACGAGATATTCTCGAATAACGCATACGGAAACACAGTATATGTTGAGCAATTTTTAAGCGGTCAAGAAATAACGGTTACTGTAATGCCATCTGGTAATTATTTGATTAACAATCAGGAAAGCATTTATAAAAAGCCTTGGTGTCTTCCTGCTGTGAAAAGATTTAACCATAAAGATGGAATAGCACCTTATAACGGAATTGTAGCGGTAATGAAAAATAGTTCAGTACTCGAAAATAACGAACTAAATTCAAGAAAAATTAAAGAAGTTTGCGGCCAATGTAAAAAAGCGGGTGAATTGTTAAATATTAAAGCCCCTATACGAATAGATTGTCGTGCGGACGAAAATGGAAATTATTTTTTGTTCGATTTAAATATGAAACCTAATATGACTGGACCATCAAGACCACAAAGGCAAAATCAAGATAGTTTGACTTTATTGGCTTCAAAAAAAATTGGCTGGAATTATATAGATTTATTAAAAAACATGATGAGACAGTCTTGGAAAGTCAGTCGCTAACACCGCGTATATTTAATTACTTCCCAGCCTCACTACGAAAATTGCTAACACTAGATCGCTACCCTCGTATTTTGTGGATTTTCTAACTGGCTATCGGTAGGCAGGTTCGGTTTATATTTACTAATTTAGTTCTTGCCAACGCAACAAAAGCATAAACAAACACCTTAGCTATTATTTACGGAATGGAACTAGACTACATAGAAAACATAAATGAATTTGGAGATAACGTTGTTAGACTCTACAACTTTGATAAATCTCAAGCTATTAAATTTAGAGAATTAATTAAGGATATAATTGTAAATAGAAAACAGAAACTAGACCTTTCACAAGTCGGTTTTATTGAAAACCGTAACTGCAATTTAATTCTTGGATTATTTAAAACAAATGAAGGCATACTTAGTAGTGACAACAAAACTTTTTATTGTGCTCTAACATTAGAAAGCTATCATACGATGTTGAAACTTTTAGAGTCCTTCTGTGAGAAAGAAACTAAAGGGTATAAGTATTTATACGATATTGATAACCCGACGGACTTTTTATTTTCTCCTGCTGGTACTTGGTAAGTATCCTAATAAACAACAATAGGCAACATGCAGTCATTAGTAATACGTGTAAAGTGATCTATGCTAACTATGAACATTAAATAAACATCCTACGACCCTTAAGTTTAGTGCAACAAAATCCCACACTACGCATACCGCTAACCAAACTTAACTCGTCCTGAATAAATACAAGATCATTTCTATTAAGTTTGAATTTACTTTTGTTTAAAACAAAACTGACCACACCCAAAACCAACACTATGAAAAAATTACGTTTTCTTTACTAGTACTATTTATTGCTTCAGCAACCTTCGCACAATCCACAGATTCTATTTTTAAATCGGTCGAGTACAGAAATATTGGCTCTTTTAGAGGAGTTTGATCTGTTGCCACATCTTGTGCCTTAGGAGATCCCATGTCCTACTATATGAGAAATACCTGCAGAGTACTTTATAAAACTGAAGATGGTGGTCAGCTCTAGAAAAATATTTAGGATGGCTATTTTAAAACCCGTTCCGTTGGAGTCATAGCAGTTTCTGAAAGTGACCCAAACATCGTATATGTGGGGATGGGAGAACATACACTTAGACCTAGAGTCGTAATGACCTCCTATGGTATTGGAGCTCTTAAAACAAAATAGACCCGAGTGCAGCGAACTGACGAAGCAAAATAAGTTTATAAAAAAAGCAAAACTGCCTATGATCATATTATACAAAGCATAAACAAATTAATAATCGTTCGCAGACACCGTGTATAATTAATTAATAGAACGTGTTTAATTATTACAATGGAAATTCTAGGAAATTTCCTTTACGCCATATCCTTTTTTTATGTTAATACACATAGCAACTAACAATCCAAAACCGCCACCACAGAGCTGAAAAATTTAAACCGGTGTTTGTCACAGTGGAAGAAATTTTAAACCCAATGTAACTGAAGGTAAATAAATTTTATTTTCTTAAAGCAACATAATTCGTGGTCACAAATTGATCATAAGAGCAAACTAAAAATCCTAAAAAATTGATTGGGCATAATTCGCTTTATAAATTTAAACTCTATTTCCTTGCAATAAAACACAGCTTACATTTAAGCTTAAGTTAATCATCAATAAAGTGTAATTATCTGATATATAAGGCTTTTATTAAAATATAATGCGTTATTTTATAATATCTTTAGATACAGATGCACAAATGATTTCGAAAATGTCTAAGAATTTAACTGGGAAGCCTATAAAGGAATTAGTGAATGTGAAATTGTAAATTAATATGCAAATAACTACTCCTACAATATCAAAAAAAGCAATAACAGTATTAGCAACGCTGGGTGTTATTGGGATGGTATATGTATTTTACTTTTTCGTTTATGTGGCCGGGAACAAGTTAGAAACCCAGGAAAAGGCATTTCGAATTTTGGATAAAATTGGCCACAATATTCAGGAAAAGCAAAAAAACACTAAAAAGAATGTTAGCATTATTTTTGAAACGATAGAAAAAGAATTATATCCCAAAGATTCTTTAAAAAGCATTAAAAATATAGACACGATTAGAAAAGAATATCACAGAGACAATATTAATAATGACCTAAAATTTAATAGCATTGGTAATAAATTTAGGACTATTGATGATACTAACACCTCTGAAAAATACAGCCATTTATACTATAAAAAAAGTAAAGAGGAATTTTGTATAGAATTTAAAATGTCATTAAAAGATTTTATCAAACCTTTATTACGGAAAGATGTATTTGATGAGTTAATAATTATACGCTCGGATGGTTCAAACCCAAAAATTTCTTATCAGACCTTTAAAAACAAGATACAATTACATACTCAGGATAGTTTATTTTATTTACAAAATGGGATCAGGTCTTCTAAAACACGTACCATTACCGTAGAGGAAATACCTTATAAAGTATTTACGTATAATCTTGCATTTGAAGCCGATAAACAATGGTTGATCGCCGGGTGCATTAAAGAAAAAAAATACCAAACCGAAACCAGAAGTATTAGTTTTTGGACCATTATCAATACTAGTCTTTTAGCGGTCTTATTGTTGTTTTCCATGCCTGTTTTAAAATTGGTATTAATGAACTTTATAGAACGCTTACACCGGTCTACCGTAATACTTTCTGGTTTGTCCGTTATTATGGGTGCCTCTATCGTCGTACTGTTTATTTTGATCGAATCTAATTATCGTAGTGACCTAGAAAAAACAGATGGTAGATTGGATCTTCTTTCTAATGAAGTTAAATCAAAATTAAATAATGAATTAAATGCAGTCTATGAACAATTATCAGACTACGACAAATCACTATGTGATAAATTTGACTCTATAAAAATAATTAAAGGCTATCCAATTATATCTGATGTAACTAATGAATCTGAGAGTATCATAAATAAAAAAATTCTAAAGCCTTTTGAATACAAACGTTTTAACGAAGTTTTTTGGATGGATAGTTTAGGTATGCAAAAATTACAATATAGCATTTCTAAAAAAAAATCAAATCAATTAACCGATCTAAGAAACAGAGATTACTTTAAACATGTTATTATTGACAAACTTTGGCACCCCCTCAATTTTCGTGATCCAGTGTATATACAATCTATAGTCTCTTGGTCTTCTGGAGAACGAGAAATTGCAGTCTCAAAAAAAGGAATTTGGAGAAACGAATATCCAGTTGCAGCCATTACTGCTAAATTCCAATCGGTAATAGATGCAATCCTTCCTATAGGTTACGGGTTTAGTATTATCTCACCAAACGGAGAAGTCTTGATTCATTCTGATAGCAATAAAAATCTACAAGAAAATTTTATTGAAGAAAGCAAAGACGATCCTCTTTTAAAATCTGCGATTTACAGTAAGATAGAACTAAAGACGACTATAAATTACTTGGGTAAAAAGCACAGAGTGAATATTACTCCCCTGGAGGGCATGCCTATTTTCTTAATTGTATATAATAATCTGGATCATATGAAAACGAGTGTTTCAGAAATATGGAGTATCACATTCCTCTTTGTTCTTGGTTCATTTGTAATGCTAGCTGTGCTCCTACTCCTTCTTTGGTCTAGCCAGCTTAAAACGTCAAAATTACGCACTAAACAGTTTTTCTTTAAATGGATGTTACCGCGACCCAATAAGCTTAAAAAGTATAAAAAGCTCCTAGTGTCTAATGTGCTCGTTATTTTGATCATTATACTATTTTGTTATACAAATAGTCAAAATCATTCTGTGATTCTCTTTAGTTTATTTATAATTCCTTCTCTTGTATTTCTATTAATCTATGATAGATTAAATAGTTTTGATAACAACATAAAAAAGAAAATTGGATTTAGAATTTTTAGTGCCTTATTTCTATTGGCTATTAACCTGTTTTATTTTAGAGGAACATGGGAAACTCTTAAGATATATCCAATATTGTTCCAAATAGCAATTATAATAGCTTTTATTCCCTTTAAAGGATTATATAAATGGGGAACAGATTTTATATTTAAAAAATTAAAATTCAATGATTTAAATAGAGTGTTTTCCGTTTTTCTATTAACATGGTTATTGAGTAGTGCCATTATCCCCATCATCTACTTTTACAAAACGGCATATACCATAGAGTCAAAAATCTGGTCGAAATATGCCTTATTAGATATGAGTAGAAGTATTGAAAGTCAAATGGATGATGAAAAAAACGCTTTTACATCCAAGGATTTAGAGGATGAAATATACAAGCCCAAGGAAAATAATTATCATGGGGTATACCACGAGTTTTTAGGAATAGAATTTAAGAAAAAAAAGAGTACTGATTCTATCAATAATACCAAAGACTCCCCCTTAGACTCTCTACTGTTTTATTTAAGGCCGGGCTATTATAAAAATACTATTACTGAAAACAGGGGGCTAGTTTATACCTCAGCAATAGACAACTCCTTTGATTGGATGTATCCTAGCGATTCTATTTCATTAACCCATAATCTAACAGATAATAAATCCACGAGACTTAATTTGGCTAAAAAAATAGATAAAATTCATTTTTTGGGGTCTCCTGTTTCTGCGATTTCTGTACTAATTAGTGTGATTATCATCCTTGTGTTTTTATTGGTTTTTTATTGGTTGATTTCATTTTGTGTAAACAAAATATATGCCTTAGAATTTTTAAATTATATTAAAACATTCGATGGTAATCCTACCATTACAAAAAAGATAATCACTAATAACAATACCATTTTAATTGGCTTACCGGGTTCTGGAAAAACAGCATTATTAAAAGAACATTATGAAGAGGGGAATCTAGAAGACTGTCTGTTAATTAACTGCATCACCATTGGTCACAAAAAAGACTGGAACGCATATACAAAAGCATTAAAAGTGGATCAATACAACACCATTATTTTAGACAATTTCGAATATAATAATGATGATCATTTGATAAATGATAAAAAGTTAAAATTCCTAGAAGAACTTCTCCAGAGAAAAAAGCATATTGTTATACTTTCAGAAATTGAACCAATAGAGGTGATAGACATTTACTATCGGGCGATATTAGAAATGAACGAAGAAGAATCTAAAAAAAGGTACGAGGATGTACTAGAAATATGGCGACATACTTTTAGTCATTTTATTGAAGTTTACAAACCTCTTGAAATAAACAAACTTGACATAAAAAATAAGTTAATACAAAAAGAACTGCAGTTCGGAAGTTTTCTAAAAAAATTAAGTTCCATTTTTGAATATAAAATCGATCAAATTAATAAAATGAAAGATGATGAAATAATACTGGACATTCAACAACATGCAAAATCGTATTATTATGCCCTCTGGAATGCGCTCACGAACAAAGAAAAATTTGCCGTTTACGATATCGCTAAAGACGGTTTTATAAATACCAAAAACAGACCCATTATCAATACCTTATTAAAAAAAGGTCTCTTATGCTTTAATGATAATAAACTGCAGTTAATCAACAAAAGTTTTGCAAACTTTGTCCTATCCGTTTTAACAAAAGAAGATCTTTTAAAGATGGATCTGGAAGTTAAGAAAAAAGGGAAATGGGTTAATATAAAACTGATCTTCCTTCTGGTAATAATAAGCTTAATTATTTTAATAGGATTTGGTAAACCGGGGTTTTTTAAAAACATCAATACCATAATGATTGCCATAGCTGGAGTTGCGAGTATCATTCCATCATTGACAAGAGGGTTTACATTTGCACAAAAAATAAAATAGTATAAAAAACAATTTAAGACATCAATAAAACGGTCTAAGGGTTAAAATCGCTATCGATAGTGGTAAATATCATAAATATGGTAAATTTATTGACATAAATTAGCGCGTTGGATACTACCGAAAAAAGAGAACTTAAAACACGAAATTACCATTGGCTGCGCAGAACCTTACGTGTGTTGCTTGGGATTCTTATTTTTCTATTTTTAGTCATTCTATTTGTTCGCAGTCCTCGGGGGCAAAGCATCATTGTGGGTAAAGTGGTTAATTATGTCTCTGACAAAACAGGAACTAAAGTCGCTATCGACAAGCTATTTATAACCTTTGATGGCGATTTACAGCTCGATGGTTTATACCTCGAAGACACAAAGGGAGATACTCTGGTCTATTCAAAATCGGTTGAAGCCAACATTCCATTGTGGAAAATGATACGAGGCGAAGCTGTTGGCGTTGATGCTTTGGATTGGGATGGTTTACGCGCCAACATTGTTAGGAAAGACTCTATTTCAGGCTATAATTTTCAGTTTTTAGTTGATGCTTTTGCTTCATCAGATACCACAACTGTAGCAATAGATACTACTTCTGCCCCACTTCGTCTCGTTATTGGTCGACTAAACTTTCAGAACATTGATATTGTTTTCGACGATGCTGTCGCAGGAATAGATTCCAGATTTAAAATTGGTGAATTAGAGGCCGACATGGAAACTACTAATATGGAAGACCTAATTTTTGAAGCTTCGGATATTGCACTTAGTAATTCTAATATTAAATTCATACAGAAACCTGTTGCTATTGACACTTCAGCTTCTGATGGAATACTTCCAAAACTATCGATTGAAAATTTAGTCTTAAATAACGTTGTTGCTTATTACGAATCGCAGCCGAGTCACATTATAGCTGATGTCGCAATTTCGGAATTCTCGACGGAAATACCCGTTATTAATTTAGCAGATCGCAATTTCGACTTTAACACGATCAACCTTAAAAACTCTAAAATCAGTATCATTACTGAAGCTGAAATTAATGGACTATCACCAAAATCAGTAGCGGTTACAAAAGGGTCCGCAAAAGAAACCTACACTTTTGAGTGGCCTCAAATTAAGTTGAATGTTAAAGCCATTGACTTTGAAAATAACACAGTCGACTATCGACGAGGAAAAGAAAAACCAAAGAAAGCTGTTTTCAATCCGAATGCTATTTTAGTATCAAACCTGACACTAAAGGCGAAGGGTATTACTTTAAAGGATCAGAAAGCAACACTTGATCTAGAACACCTTAATTTTAACGAAATCTCTGGTCTTAACCTCAAACAGCTGTCCCTTAAATTTAGAGCTACAAACCAAAACATGCGTTTGGATGGTTTAACATTTAAACTGAATGACACTAACATCTCGGGATATACGCATTTAGATTACAGCTCAATTTCTAATTTAATAGCACGTCCAGAGTTGACCAAAGTCGATCTTAATTTCCCAGCGTTCCGTATAGCATTAGCTGAAATTCTCAGATTTCAACCCGATTTAAAAGACAATGCCTACCTGAATACATTGAGTGAAAACGAACTCACAGGGCGCTTAAACGCCTCAGGCACTTTAGCATCTATTAAGGTAACCAACGCTGAAATAAATTGGGGTCTCAGTACACAAATATCTGCAAATGGAACACTCCAGAATGTCACCGATCCTGAAACGCTTCAATTTGATATCCCACAGTTTGTCGCAGAAACAACACGATCAGATATAATTCAGTTTTTTGATGAAAAGGATTTAGGGATTAGCCTTCCTGAAACTGTTCAACTTGTCGCGCAACTCAACGGAAACCTGCAAGATATTTCGACCGAAGCAAAACTCAATAGCGCTCAAGGCATTGCGACCCTTAGCGGAAACTATAGTAACACAAATACCATCGCCTACGACGCGTCAGTAACGGTCGAAGATTATAAGATCAATGAATTACTCAACAATCCGCAATTTGGTGCACTTAGTCTCACTCTAAAATCTAAAGGTAGTGGGACTAATATAAACACACTCGATGCCAGTTTGGACGCTACAGTTTCTGAATTTCAACTTAATAATTATGCCATAAAAGACCTCAATATCAATGGTGATATTAAAAACGGCGCCGGAAAAATACTGTCAAAATATAAAGATGACAACTTAAATGCCAGTTTAGACGCCTATGTCGTTTTAGATTCCATAGCACCAGAGGTAACTTTAGAACTTGATGTTATTGGCGCCAATTTACAGGCCTTAGGTTTAATGCAACGAAACTTTAAAACAGGTCTGAAACTATATGCTGATTTCAAAGGGAATGGCAAAAATTATGAACTCACAGCAATTGTTGATGATGGTGTTGTGGTATATGACAATAAAACGTACTTATTAGGGGCTTTTAAAAGCTTGGCCTATGTTAGAAAAGATTCGACATCGATTTCATTGCGTAATAAAATGATAAACCTCGATTTAAAGTCTAATAAAGACCCTCAAACTGTAATTAAATCTATCGAACGCCATGTGCTGAGCTATTTCTATGGAGATGAAAACGTAACAGATTCCATCGCTAATCCTGTACAGTTAAAACTAAAAGGTAGAATCGCACAATCGCCGCTGCTCAATGATGTGTTTTTGAACGATGTAAAAGATTTAGACACGATTAACATTGCTGTAGATTTTAACGAAAAAGCGAGACAATTAGTAGCAAATATTACAGCTCCTCATATCAATTACAGCGGTAATAAACTTGATAGTCTTGTGTTTTCTATGAATACAGATAAGGATAATTTCAATTTTAATCTCGGTTTTAAAAGTATTAAAGCGGGCCCCTTGGACGTCCCAGAAACGATCATAACAGGTCATCAAACCAATAGTGAACTTGCCATTAACTTTTTAGGCTATCACGATGGTGAACAACTCATGAACGTCAATACAAAAATCACAGGCAATGAAGAGCGTTTACAATTCAGTGTAAATCCAGACAATCTCATTTTAAATAAGAGCAACTGGTCAATTCCTAAAACCAATGCCATTATACTAACAGATAAGCATCTTGAGTTTACTGATTTTAAAATCAGTAAAAACAACCAATCTATAGCAATAACTGACAAAGCGGACAATATCGAAAAAACACATATTGCCATCGCGTTTGATAATTTTGAGATCAATGAAGTGTTTAGTTATTTAAATCCAAATGCCAAACTCGCCACTGGGAATCTCAATGGAAATTTTATTCTTGAAGATCCCTTTGTTAATACTGGTCTTATTGCAGACCTCAGTATAGAACAGCTTAAAGTCCTTAAAACCGACTTGGGGACCTTAAGTATTAATGGGAACTCACTTGACACCAATGCCTATGCCTTTAATGCCGGATTAAAAGGCGGAGATATCGATTTCGATCTTGTCGGCGACTATACGGTTACCGGTAATAATGCAAATCTAAATCTCGATTTTGACATTAATGAATTTAAGATGAAAGCGCTCAACACTTTATCTATGGGTGAAATTAAAGATACTGATGGTAGCTTTTCTGGGGTATTTAAAGTTACGGGTATGCCATCGAACCTTTTATATAATGGTGCTTTAACTTTCAATAACGCGAGTTTCAATGTCGCTAAGCTCAATACCAAGTTTACAATGGTCGATGAAACACTTACAGCGAATAATGAGGGGCTCACCATGACCGACTTTACCGTTCTTGACGAAAATAATAATGCACTAGTGCTTTCTGGGGCTATTGGCACTGAAAGTTTTATTAACCCTACGTTCGATTTAAGTATAAAAGCAAAGAACTTTCAAGTGTTAAATGCCACTAAAGAAGATAACGACATGTTTTATGGTAAAGCGTCTTTCGATGCCGATGCTAAATTAACTGGCGACTTACAAATCCCTAAATTAGATGCGAAGCTTACTATCGGTTCAGATACAGATATCACTTATGCGCTTCCTTCATCTATTGCGAATGTAGAAGAGCGCGATGGCGTTGTTGTTTTTGTTAACCGTAAAAACCCTAACGCTATTCTCACTCAAAAAGAAGAACGGACGGCGACTATTCAGGGTTTTGATATTTCTACATTGCTTAATGTTGGAAAAAATGCAGCGTTCACTATCATTATAAATGAAGAAACTGGCGATAATTTTAAGGTGTCAGGAGAAGGTGAACTCATATTTACCATGAAACCGAATGGACGAATTACACTCTCAGGAGGTTATGAAATTTCTGAAGGCAGCTATGAACTGAGCCTTTATAATTTAGTAAACAGAAAATTTTTAATTGCTAAAGGTAGCAGAGTCACCTGGTCTGGTGACCCTTTTGATGCCAACCTAGATGTTCGTGCTATTTATAATGTAGAAACCTCAGCGGCTGGACTTATGGCAGCCGAAATCTCTGGATCAGATCCCTATGTAAAGGAGAAATACAAAGAAGTCTTACCATTTAATGTTTATCTTAATATAGCTGGCGAACTACTCCATCCAGAAATCTCATTCGCTCTGGATATGCCCGAAGATGAACAGGGTGCAATAGGTGGCCAAGTCTATGGAAAAGTGCAACAAGTTAATAATGATGAAGGTGAGCTTAATCGCCAAGTATTTTCGCTATTGGTTCTCAATCGATTTTATCCAGACCCGAGCAGTGATGGCAGTGAAGGAGGTTTTGCTACTATGGCAAGAGACAACCTCAACGATGCGGTTTCTGGACAGCTCAATGCATTTTCAGATAAGGTATTGGGTGATTCTGGGTTCGAACTAGATTTCGGACTTAAAAGCTATACAGACTATCAGCGTAATGCACCAACAGATCGCACACAATTAGATATTGCTGCACAAAAGAAATTATTCAATGATAGATTAACCGTTAGTGTTGGTAGTGCCGTCGATATCGAAGGAAGCAACAGTACCGGGGAAGAAGCTCCTGTTATTGGTAATGTGAGCTTAGAGTATACGCTTACTGAAGATGGTAGGTACCGATTAAAAGGCTTTCGAAAAAGCGAATTTGACAATGTTTTTGACGGAGAAACCGTAGTCAATGGAATTGCGTTAATTTTCACTCAAGAATTTAATAAATTTAGTGAACTTTGGGATGCTATTTTACGTTCGAAAAAGAAGTCTAATGAGGCCAAAAATGAGACTCGTAAAGCAAAGGAACTTGAGAAAGAAAAAAAAGCAAATGAAAATATTGAACAAAAAAAGAACTAGCAATTGCAATTAGATTTGAAACCTGTATATCTTTTTATAATAGTAGCGTGCTTTTACTCTTGCGGTATTACGAAGTATATTCCTGAAGGGGAACGTCTGTATACTGGATCCCGTATTAAAATTGCAAGCGATAGTCTTATTGGAGGTGAAAAAAATCTTATAGCAGAGCTCGAAACCGCTCTGAGGCCAGAGCCAAATGCAACATTTTTGGGAATGCGCCCTGGACTGCACTACTATTACAAAGTGCAAAAAGAAAAACCTGGTTTCATCAACAAATGGCTTTATAAGAAAATTGGCGAGGAGCCAGTCTATCAATCGGATGTGCAAACTTATGAGGTCGAAGAAATTTTACTTAACCAATTAGAGAATAACGGATTTTTCTACAGTAGTGTATCCTCTAATTTTGAAGAAGCAGAACAAGAAGCCTCTGTAACCTATAATTTAAAAGTACCACCACCCTATAGGATGGAAAAATATCGTACCGATTCTTTACCTGCGCCAATAGACCAACCTATAGAAGAAGCCGTTTCCACAACCGAATTAATTAAAGGCGTACGCTTTGACCTCAGCAACATGAAATTAGAGCGGCAGCGCATTGATGCTCATTTAAAAGAAAGAGGGTATTATAACTTTAATTCCGATTTTCTCATTTTCGAAGCTGATACCAGCCAATATGCTAATAAACGTTTCGATTTATTTTTAACGCTTAAAAAAGAGGTTCCCCGTCGTGCTCTTTTACCCTACAAAGTGACTAAAGTAAACGTTTTTCCGAATTATGAGGGTAATGATTCTACCCTGATACGTTCTGAGCGCCTTGATGCTAAAAATTATATTCAAGACACACTTTTTTTCAGGCCAGACCGTCTTAACCCATTTATTACGCTAAAAGAAGGTCAATTATACAATCCGCAAACTTCAAAAAACACAGCGCGTCGATTGGCAACTATTGGTGCTTATAAGTACGTTAATATCCAATACAAAGAAATTGATTCTACTTTAGGCGATAGTATTGGGGCTTTAGAGGCAAATATTTATTTGTCTGCATTAACTAAAAGAGCAATTCGAGCGGAACTGCAGGCTGTTACGACATCCAACAATTTTGCAGGACCAAATCTTGCGCTCACCTATAGTAACAGAAATCTTTTTAAAGGTGGAGAAACCTTCAACATAACCGCTAACATGGGTTATGAAATCCAAGTAGCAGGAGGAAATAATACGGGTCTAAACAGCCTTGTCTTAGGTTTAAAAGGGGAATTAATTTTCCCAAGGGTGATTGCGCCATTTAAGATTAACGACGACTTTTTTACATATTCTGTTCCAAAAACAAAAACAAGTTTGGGGATAAATTTCTTGAGGAGAAGTCAGCTATATCAGCTCGTTTCCGGTAGTGCTTTATTTGGTTATAACTGGAATACTAGCAGATTTATAACTTACAACATCAATCCTATTTCTATAAATTATACCAGCCTATCCAATACCACTCAAGAATTTGACGATATTTTAGCTGAAAATCCATTTTTAAGGCAAAGTTTTGAACAGGAATTTATTTCTGGATTAACATTTTCTTTTACTTATAACGGTATGTTAGATGCAAGACGTGCCAATCAATTTTATATCAATACGACATTAGACATCGCAGGTAACTCAATCAGTCTATTTGGTAAAGAAACAATGCCTGGGGTTCCAAAAACATTCTTAGGCCTGGAATATGCACAATATGCTAGATTAGATCTGGATTTAAGATTTCATCACAACTTCGGTAAAAACAGAGAACAAACTTTGGCCACACGTTTATTTTCTGGATATGGTTTGGCTTATGGTAATTCTGAACTTTTACCGTATGTAAAGCAGTTCTCTTCTGGGGGCCCCTATAGCGTAAGAGCTTTTAGAATAAGATCATTAGGCCCAGGAACTTATAATGAAAATACAGATACCGACACTGAGGATACCTATTTTGATCAAACCGGAAACATACGCCTCGAAGCCAATATAGAATATCGTTTTCCTGTTTATTCATTTTTTAAAGGCGCCGTCTTTGCAGATGCGGGTAATGTTTGGAATTCTAAAGCCAATCCTGTCTTTGACGGTAAAGATAAATTTACATCAAACTTTATCAATGAACTAGGAATGGGAGCAGGGGTTGGCTTAAGAATTGATGTGCAAGGTTTTGTTATTCGTTTTGATTTGGCGGCACCATTTCACAACCCATCATTACCAGAAGGCCAACGTTTCGATTTTAAGATTGACGAAACCATATTGAATTTTGCAATTGGTTACTCGTTTTAAGGCTTTTAATGCATTCTAGAATAAACCTTTTCTATGCGTATTTCGAGTTATACCAATTTGATAATGTCATGTCGTATTCCTATAGATGAGAACTACCATTAGCCGTTAATATCTGCCTAAAATAAGAGCTGTATTTCATTTAGAACAGAGTTATTTAACAATAAGCTTTATCCTTGCTTTAGATTGTATTTGCTTCGTTTTTATCAGGTTTTTAGTTTCAGAAAAATCTATTAGATTTGTAGTTATTGATATAATGTGGATAGAGTTACTAACTATATCCAATTGTTGGCAAACATTATGAAAAACAGAATCTTCAAATACTTACTAATACTTTTTATATTTAGCTTTTTTAACATAAATGCTCAGAAAAGTGACTTCATGGTTGTTAACACCAATGACACTATTTATGCGGATAAAATTAAAATGAAGTATGGTAAAATAATAGTAAAAAAAGACAAGAAAAAGAATAAATATCGTTTTGATGAAATACTAAGCTACTATGATTCGAAAGAAGACGAACATTATGAACGAGTAATATCGCCATTTACAGTAAAATTTAAAGCCTCTCACTCCGATTCCGATAGATATGATTATAAGAAAAGAGAAATGTCATTTTTGAATGAGAAAGAGAATGATAACCTTAATAAGTATACTTTTCTCAATAGACTAACTAAAGGAAAAATAAAGTTATTTAGTTATACTGTTACGCAATCAGGAGGTTTAATGACACCATCCAACCCATTTCCAACTGCTGGTTATTCAAATACTAGATATTTTATCGCTATTTATGATTCAAAACTGGAATCTATTGACAGTAACTCTTTTTTGAAATTGGACAAAGATGTTTATGACATTTTGAAGATATATCTGTATGAAAATAATGAAATTAAAAAAAGATTAGATGACTTATATCTTTCAAAACCCAAAGCAAAAAAAGAACAGGTTATTAATTTGATTAATGATTATAATAAATCGGTTGAATCAAATAAGTAACGTTTGCCATCAACGTTTATAGTTAATTGCTAAGCCTGCGTGTACTCTGAAAATCCTTAGGGTTTTCCTCTGGTTCGTTTTATTTTACTAATTTAGTTCTTGCCAACGCAAAAACCATACACAACACGATGTAATTCACTGAAAAGGAGCGGTAAAAAGAAAGACAATTAAACGAAAAAAATATAAATTATGATTAAATTTTGGATAATAGCAATATTGATTTTTGTAGTAGTTACATTTATACTTGCGACATTAACTTTGAAAAAAAGCAGAAAAGAAAGGGGAGATAAAATGTGGAAATTGTATGATGGAATGACAAAATATTGGTTGCGTTTATCCATGGCTAGTTTGGGTATAACAGCTTCTATTATGTTTATAGTAAGTTGGATTGGGTTTCCTGTTTTACCATAAATTAGTTATAGAATCTAACAAGTTTCGAAATTTCTCGCTCAAACGGATCTAAAAAGTTTTCGGATTAAAACGCTGACCGAATTCACTCAAACGAAGGAAAACAGAAAACGGAGTTAAGTCGAATAATTTGAACGCAGAAAAAATAACGAAAGGCTAACACGATGTAAAATTAACCAGCCCGACTGAGTCATTCTGGCGGGTTGCTTTTGAAAGGATTTATCTAGAAAATTCCTTCCGACTTTTCTCTTGTTCGTATTTGTTTATTAATTTAGTTGCTTAACTACGCAACTAACCATACACATCACGTTAGGTGTAATTTGAGTAAAACGAAAATAATATGCAAAAATATATAAATGTAAATCCTGAATCTGGAAAAAAATTCTATCAGGACTTTCATAATAAAGG
>RCNB010000855.1_pt1 | contig 19842 bp, 14 predicted proteins | sample 2041321 | NCBI WGS metagenome assembly RCNB01 (sample SAMN09708232, study PRJNA481090) | Marine sediment metagenome, whole genome shotgun sequencing project. | reverse complement strand
TCAAGGTCTCTTGGAGACCCTCTTTAAGGCTATAATGGGGAGAAAAGGACAAGAGACGTTCTGCCTTTGTTATATCCGTGAACCAGCCTGTCTGCAAGATAGCTTTGAGTTTGTCCCGGTTAAAATTGCTGGGTTTGTTCGTTATTGCGGCCGCTCCTTCCAAAACCAATGCAGCCAATTTCAAGAAGAAGGAAGGAACTCTGATCGTCAACAGCTTTTTCCCTAAAGCTTCCCCTGCGATTTTTCCGAATTCATCCCAAGTGACACATTGTGGATCGGCGATATTGATTATTTCCCCTGATATGAGATCCTTTTGGATACAAAGATCGAAGGAGTTGATAAGGTCCTTGATGTAGCACAAGTGATGCCAACTCTCCTTGGAGGATTGGGAGAGAAGTATCCCCTTTTTAATAGATTTGAAATAGGAGAGGAAATCTTCATCTCTTGGACCATAGACAGCTCCAACCCGGATGATGACAAGAGGAAAATCCTTTTTGAATTTGAGGACTTCTCTTTCACCTAAGAGTTTGCTTTCGCCGTAGGCAGACACAGGATGGGGTTCATCATCTTCTTTCACAGGATCCCCATCGAGAGATGGGCCCGCAGCGGCCGTGCTACTAAGAAAAAAGATCTTTTTTGGCTCGATGTTCTGAGCACGTAACGACTGAAAAAGACTTGCTGTCCCATGTTGGTTTACTGTATAATAATCAGCCAATTTGCGTGCTTTGGTTATGCCTGCAATATGGAAAACGTAGTCAATGTTTATGGGAAGAGACGGTATAGATAAAAGATTTCCGTTCAGAAAGTGGATATCCATGCCTTTCAGCCATTTGAGATTATCTAAATTGCGTACCAACGCGTATACTTCTACATTTTTTTCGTCTATCAAGTGATTAATAAGGTGGCTTCCGATAAATCCGGTCCCACCTGTGACCAAGGCCTTCATAGGATAGATTGTATGAAAAATGTTGTTGAGCGTCAAACATTTTTGTTTTATGAATAATTCAGGGAGAAGCAAGGAATAACGGTTCGCAGATGAGATGTGGACGAGGAGGATATTTTGGGAATATTTGAAAAATGTTTTGAGTTTACCAGAGCCGAAGAAGCTATGGCAATGGGGATGTATCCGTTTTTTACACCGATACAGGAGGTCTATGGCAATAAAGTCAAGGTGGATGGGAAGGAAATGATCATGGTTGGATCCAATAACTACCTTGGCTTGATCGACCATCCCCAAGTGCAGAAAGCTGCCCAAGAAGCTGTCGATAGATATGGAGTTGCAACATGCGGTTCAAGATTTCTGAATGGCACGCTCGATATTCATGTGAAAATGGAAGAAAAACTGGCCCAGTTTATGAAAAAGGAAGCTGCTCTTACCTTCAGCACAGGATTCCAAACAAATCAAGGCATCCTCTCCACTCTCATATCCCGGGAGGATACTGTAATTACAGATCAAATGATTCACGCCAGTATAATAGATGCTTGCCGACTCTCCTACGGGGATGTGTACAAATACAAACACAACGATATGGCTGATTTGGAAAAGCAACTTTTATCCATCGGAAATGATGTCGGCAAAATGATCGTGGTAGATGGCGTTTTCAGCATGGAAGGAGACCTGGCCAACCTGCCGGACATTGTCGAATTAGCGAAAAAATATAACGCGCAAATAATGGTCGATGATGCTCACGGCATCGGCGTTTTGGGAAAGAATGGACGCGGGACCGCAGAACATTTTGGTGTGGAGGATGAGATCGACTTGATCATGGGAACATTCAGCAAATCTTTTGCCTCTCTCGGAGGTATGGTTGCCGGAAACAAAAAAGTGATTTCTTACATAAAGCATTTTGCGCGCTCTTTAATTTTCAGTGCCAGTATCACACCAGCGTCGGTGGCAACAGTTTTGGCGACGCTGGACATTATCCAGAAAGAACCCGAACGAAGAGAGAGGTTATGGGAAATCACCGATAAGATGAAATCAGGCTATCAATCCATGGGCTATGACATTGGACCTACAGAAACCCCGATTATCCCTGTTTATATCCGAAATGATGAACTCGCATTCATGTTGTGGAGGCTTTTGAGGGAAAATGGGATTTTCACGAACCCGATTGTATATCCGGCCGTTCCAAAGGGTGAGGCGTTGATCAGGACGAGTTATTCCGCTACACATTCTGAGGAAGATCTGGATATAGTCCTTGGTCTCTTCGAGAAGTGCGGAAAACAACTTGGAATCCTCAAATAATTCACTTTGTCTAATTACAAAAAAACAATGAAAAAAAAGAAAGTCATTTTCCTTATTGGAATATTATTTTTGTGCAGTTTTGGATTGGCTGAAGATTTTAAGGTTTCTTTCCTTCCTGTGGATCAAATAGAAGTAGGGATGAAGGGAAAGGGAAAAACTTTCCTCCAAGATGGTAAATTTGAAGAGTTCGAAGTCGAGATCTTAGGAATTCTGTACAATTGGCAGCCAAAAAGAAATCTGATTTTAGCCAAACTCCAAAGCGATGTGTTGGAAAGGACTGGTGTGGTACAGGGGATGAGCGGAAGTCCGGTTTATATCGATGGCAAACTCATCGGGGCTGTTTCTTATTCTTTGGGAACTTTTTCTAAGGAGGCTATAGCTGGCATCACTCCAATACAAGAGATGATGGCCATCCCCGATAGGACAAGCCCTAAATCAAGTTTTGCGCCCCGAATGAAGATAAAAAATCATATCACATCAGAAGATTTTAATGAAATGAGCAAGGCGTATTATCCCCCCCCCCCTCGAGTATCGATGGTAGTTTGGTTAAACCTTTGAGCCTTCCCCTGGTATTCAGCGGGTTTTCATCCCGCGTGTTCGATAAAGCCAAGTCTTTTTTCTCCAGTTTGGGCTTTTCTCCGATTCAATCTGGATTTGCAGGCCAGATTCAGCCAAAAATTTCTCCTGCTGAAATGAGTCTTCAGGCGGGTTCGCCGGTTGCAGTTCAGCTTATCAAAGGAGACATGGACATGTCTGCAGTGGGAACGGTAACCCACGTTGAGGGCAATAAAGTCTTGGCTTTTGGACACCCTTTTTATAATTTGGGCACGGTTGATTTTGCCATGACTAAAGCCAAAATATTAGCTGTTTTCCCGAGCCTCGAGACTTCTTTCGTGCTGTCGGTCAGCGACAGAACAGTCGGTCGTATTGTCCAAGATAGAACTCCTGGTGTGTTCGGGGAACTGGGGAAATTGCCCCGTTATATCCCTATAAACGCCAATCTCGTGACGGCTGATGGCGAGACGAGAGAGTTTAAGGTGCAGGTAGCTAATGACAAATTTTTTACCCCACTTCTGGTTAATTATGTGGTGGCGAACATCGTGCTTTCAGAAGAGAGAAGCCTAGGGGATTTATCTCTCGAATTGAGGGGCAATATTTATCTCGATGATGCCCCCCCCATCCAATTACAAGATCTGTTTTCTGGGAACTACGATATGGCAGCCATGGATCTTTCTGGCCTTGTGGCTGCGATTGTCTTTTACCTGACTAACAATGAATTCAAAGAGTTGGGCATTCATCGAATCGACCTCGATATCGGTGTTACGGAGGAAGTAAGATTTGCCACTCTCGAGAAAGTCTGGTTAGGGAAATATGATGCATATCCTGGTGAGATCATTCCTATGAAAGTCTATTACAGGAATTTTAGGGGAGAAACGATAGTTGACGACCTCTCTCTCCCGACCCCAAACCTTCCATCTGGCTCGGAATTTAGCCTTGTTGTAGGTGACGCTGCTTCAATTCAGAGCATCGAGACCAGTCAATACAGGACCACTGGTTTTGTGCCCCGAAGTCTGCATCAGCTGATCAGGTTATTGAATAGCCTAAGGAAACGCAATTTTATTTATTTCAAGATCATTGCCGCCAAACCCGGACTTTTTTTAAGAGGTGAGGAGATGCCGAACTTGCCGCCCACCATGAAATCCATGTTTTCTTCTCCAAGAGCAGCTTCAACTCCGCCGGTCGAGATCACTCGATCTACACTTGGAGAATACCGGCATGGCATTTCTTATGTTTTTAGTGGCTTGGCCGTGATTCCGCTTAAAATAAAATAAGGCCAATTCAGGATGACTGGAGATAAAATGAATAAGACAAAGATATTGATCATCGCTTTTTTGTTGACAACAGCTCATATGCTGCTAGGCGTGATCCCTCAGAATTGGGAATTATATAAAATGGACGACTTCATTGCTGGCAAGTTCGAAGGGATATCCATATCCCATGAAGGCACTCTTTCCCTTAGCCCAAAAGAAGAGACTCTCCAAGGGCCTACAGAGGATTTTTATCTTTCGCTTCTGATTACCTCGGATGGGACCAAGTATTTGGGAACCGGGCATAGCGGAAAAATCTATAAGGTGGGTACAAACAGTAAGTTCGAACTTTTGCACCAAGTTCCCGAAATGGATATCTATTGTCTTGCCCAAGATCGGAGTGGGAATCTTTATGCCGGCACATCACCAAACGGCCAAATCTATAAGATCACCCCTCGAGGGGAGATGGAACCCTTCTTCAATCCCAAGGAGAAGTATATATGGGACCTGATGTTTGAGGAAAACGGGACTCTCCTTGCTGCCGTCGGTGAAAGCGGGGGGATTTATCAGATCAACAATCAAGGAGAAGGTAGCAAAATCTTGGAAGCAGAGGAGAACCATATCCTCTGTATGACTAAGACTCAGAACGATGAACTGATTGCAGGAAGTGGCGGTAGGGGAGTCATTTACAGGGTAAATCCTGGAAAAAAAGCCGCAATTTTGTACGAGTCTTCTTTTGAGGAGATCAAAAGCATCGCGCTGGATAGACAGGGAAATATTTACGCGGCAGCAGGTGGCAAAGTGGTCGAGCTGAAAAAAAATGCGTCTTCTCTTCTTCCTGCAGGACAATCTACAGAGATTACAATCACGGCAACTCCATCAACTCCAGCGACAAGAAAAGCAGCGATTTCAGCAGACAAGCAGCCCGGCGCGATATACCGAATCAGCCCTGAGGCGCTGGCCAAAAAATTATGGTCATCAGAAGATGAATTGGTCTATTCTATACTTTGGGATGAACAAAAGAAAAAAATAATTTTTGGCACGGGAAACAAAGGCAGAATTTATGAAATCGATGCTGATGAAAAGGTTTCTTTGCTCCTTCAAAAGGAATCGGAACAGGTCTATTATCTCCTCGCGCAGGGAACGGCCATTTATGCCTTGTCCAACAATCCCTCCCGGATGAGCCGCATATCTCCTGAGAAGAGATTCGAAGGAGAGTTTCAGAGTCGAGTCCTGGATGCAAAAATTCTCTCCAAGTGGGGAAGGATAGAGTGGGATGCCGAGCTTCCGACTGGAGCGATAATACTGTTTCTCACAAGAAGCGGGAACTCGGTCGAGCCGGATCGTACATGGAGTGATTGGTCGCCTCCCTACCAGAATTCCAAGGGAGAGCAGATCTTAAGCCCGAAAGGTCGGTATCTACAGTTCATGGTCAGGTTTAAGGCGGAATCTAGCCGGATGTCTCCACGTCTAAAAAAAGCTACACTATTCTATCTTCATTCCAATCTTCCTCCGTCGTTGACAAAACTAGACCTGCTTTCCCCGAATAAAGTTTATTTGAAACCTCTAGAACAGAATGACGTTATTTGGGGAGAAGAAATCGGTCTGTCCGAGCAGGCCATAAACAAAAATAAATCACAGAGTTATTTAGCTCCAAAAAAGGTAGAGAAAAGAGGATATCGAACCATAACATGGGATGCTCTGGATGAAAATGGTGATAGTCTTCTGTATTCCATTTCCATTCGTCGAGAAGATGAAGCAAGATGGAGAGTGCTCGAGCTGAAATGGGCAGAAAAAATCCTTGCCTTTAACACATCCCTATTTCCGGATGGCATCTATTTTGTTAAAGTGGAGGCTTCCGATTCACCTTCCAATCCAAAAGGAACGGACTTAAAAACGGAGAAGATCAGCCGCCCGCTGGTTATCGACAACTCTCTTCCAGTGATAAGGAATTTTCGTGCAGAAAGACAAAGCAATAGATTGTCCGTGATTTTTAGGACTGAGGATGCGAATTCCCATATCAAAGAGGTGAAGTACCTGATTCGCCCCAATGATTGGCAGGTCATTTTTCCCGAGGATGGAATTTGTGATTCTAAAAGTGAACCATTTCGGTTTACGACGGTGCTTCCTTCAAACGCGGATAATATGATAATCGTGCAGGTGAAGGATCGGCACGGGAATATCGGTGTCTACCGCTCCACCTTCTAATCTGAATTATTCATAAAAAATGCCGATGCCATCATTCATTATTTAAAACAAATATTCAAATCCATTCATCTACTTCATCGACATTTTTATGAATAATTTGTATTAAAAGCCTGGATAATTTACAGGTCGAGACCCTCCACCCCACCCTAGCATTAAAGGATGCAAGGCAGTGGCTCATGAGTTGTATTTGTATACTACGATTGGGCAACGACGAAGCTGATGCAGTGAGATCGGCCTGCCCTTAGGGTAAAAACTGTTGATGAGTAGTATAAATGAATATGAAATTTATGATTTATCAAATGAATGATGTCATCAACAGTTTTTATAAATAATCCAGGTAGGTTATTTGGTGATGCGTTCGAGGTAAGAGTCATCCCTTGTGTCGATCCGCACGATATCTCCCTCCTTGATGAATTGAGGAACAGCGATAGTGATTCCTGTTTCCAGTGTGGCGGGTTTATTGCTGGCTGATTGGGTAGCTCCTTTGAGGTGAGGTTCGGTTTTAACGACCTTGAGCTCTATGGTCAACGGCGGATTCACACCAACAGGATGACCCTCGAACATCTCGATGGAAAAGGTGATATCGGGGATGAGATAGTTGACCGTGTTGCCCAAAATGTCAGGCGAAAGTTTTATCTGTTCATAGTTTTTGAGATTCATGAAAATGAATTCGTTTCCTTCCTGGTAGAGATATTGCATTTCGATTCCCTCGAGATAGGCCTGTTCCACTTTGTCTTTGGACCGGAATCGGATGTCATGCAAGGTCTGATCACTGAGTCTGCGAAGTTTGGTTTGCATCAAAGCTTGGCCCTTTCCGGGTGTCACATGGGTGGTCTCATGCACCTTGTAGAGTTTTCCTTCCAGTTTTATGGTCATTCCCTTCCTGAGTTGAGTCGCATTGATCATATTTTCTCCTTGCGAACGCCTTTATCCACGTGGATGATATGGACTTTTGCTCCTATCCTTTCTATAGCTTTTGCGATTTGTTCAGTCCTATCGGGAGCATAAGCAAACATGCATCCTCCCCCTCCAGAACCGTTTAACTTTCCTCCCAAGGCCCCGGCATCGAGGGCTGCATCCATCATTTTATCGATCTTCGGAGTTGATGTTTGCAGATAATCACGAAGCACTTCGTGTTGTCTTGTCAGAAGGTGGCCGAACCAAGTATGATCGAAATCATCGGCTTCGAAAAGATCTCTTCCTTCCTTTGTTAAATCTCGAGTCATCAGAGTCCCCTGGAGCAATCGCCTGTTATCTGGAGGGAGTGTCTTCATTTCTTCTCTTTCCTTTGTGCCTATAGGACTGTTCAGGCTGAATTCTATGAAGTTCTTCCGCATGGCCTCCATCCCATCTAAGACGTGACCTTTGATGTATCCGAGCATGCCAGTGGTATCTTTTTTTTGTAGAGAGTCGGCGAGGACAAATGTCTTCAGAGGATTTTTCAGTCTATTGACCTTAAGCTCCCCTGTGAAAGACACATTGACAATGCCTCCTACAGAAGATGCATAGTGGTCCATCTTTCCGCCGGGTTCATGAAATTCGGCTACTTCAATTAAAAATCCGAGCTCTGCGATTTCCTTTGGATTGTTCAAAGTCCTATTTTTGACGGCTTCCAGTAGAAATTTAGTCCAAGCTACGACCAAAGCTGATGAGCTGGATGTTCCCGCATTAATGGGGATGGTCCCATGCAGGTTGCAATCCCAACCGAATTCGAATCGTATGTCTTTTCTTCTGAGGACGTTGATCGCGCTCCTAAGATAGTCTCTCTCTTTACGATAGGTCAAGTCTCCCTTGAGGGAGAATTCTTCTTTTTCCCCTAGATCCGGAAGGTTGATTATTACCTGATGGTCATCTCTGGGTGTTCCTCGTATGAATATTCTCAAGTTGATAGCGGCAGCGATTATGGGCAGACCGAAATAATCTTGATGTTCGCCGAACAGACATATCCTTCCGGGCGCAGAGACGGATATTACGTTCTTTTTCATGTCTTCTATTATCCAAAGTCAAACCTAGCTGTCAACTCTTGCTGGACACCCCCCCCACACCACCCCAACATTAAGGTGTATATAAGTTCGAAAAATGGTATTCTTGTATCTGAATTATGTCACCTGCATTTTTTATGAATATTTCAGGTTGGTTCTAGGACGAAACAGATGAATTCAGATGAGTGAAATTCTTTTTATCGGAACCGGAGGGTCCGTGGCGACCGAGGAGAGAGACAACACATCATTTCTCCTCTTGAGTCAAGACATTGCAGCGATGATTGACTGCCCCGGGAGTGTAATCCATAAATTAAAAAAAGCCCAGGTCGATCCCAGAAGTATCCATTCCATAATTGTCACGCACATCCATCCCGACCATATTTATGGATTGCCTTCTTTGATTCACAGCTTGATGCTTGATGATTGTGTTATCGAAATTCTCGGTTCAGAGCTTAGCGTGAATTTTTGTGCGAAATTGCTCGATCTTTTTAACCTTAGGAGTGAAAAGGTTAAGTGCCACGTGAATTTCATTCCGGTCATGGCTGGAGAGAACTATCGGATTTCTCCGAGCTTGACCTGTTCTTTTTATAAGATCCCCCATAGCCCTTCCTCTATGGCTGTCGGTTTTCACAGGAGCGAGGATGGGATGGAGCTGCTTTACTCAGGAGATACTCCCCGTTTTCCCGAGTTACTGCAACGAGTGCAAAATATAGATTATTTGATTCATGACTGCAGTGCCCCCTTAAGGATCTTCGAGGAATATCCTTCGCTTTATGCCATGCACACGGATTCCTTGACCTTGGGAAAGATGGCCCAGGAGGCTGAGGTGAAACACCTGGTGCCCTGTCATTTCTTCGGAGAGATCGATTTTTCTATCGGGGAGATCGAGGAAGAAATCAGGAAAAATTTCCGAGGGGAGCTGACGATCCCGGAAGATTTTTCCAGGATCCCTCTCATAAAAAAACCTGGATAATTCATAAATTATCCAGGTTTTTTTATGAGGTGATCATGAAATGGTTCTTTTTCATACCCATGGTTTTGTTATTGGGATTAAGCTTCTCCTGCCAATCACCATCAAAAAACGCGATGGCCGACATCGTCTTTCTTAACGGCGTCGTGTGGACGGTAAATCCTAATCAGCCTAAAGCTGAGGCTTTGGCTATCAAGGGAAACAGGATTCTTAAAGTTGGGTCTTCATCGGAAATGGAAAGAGTAACCGGAGATTCGACCAAAGTGATAAACTTGGAAGGAGCATTTGTCCTGCCTGGCTTCACAGACTCTCACACGCACTTTCTCGACGGAGGATTTTCCCTGTCAAATGTACAATTGAAAGAGGCAAAGACTCCAGATGACTTTGCCTCCCGGATCGAAGACTTTGCCCAGGAGATGGGGGAGGGAGCCTGGATCCTCAATGGAAATTGGGATCATCAGCAGTTTGATCCGCCGGAATTGCCAAAAAAGGAATGGATCGATCCTGTGACTCCCAACAATCCTGTCTGTGTGAATCGTCATGATGGTCATATGGTTTTCGTGAACAGCGTTGCGCTGAAGATTGCCGGAATCTCGAAGGACACCCCCACGCCGGATGGGGGTGAAATCCTCAGGGATCCGCGGACGGGAGAGCCGACGGGAATTTTGAAGGATACGGCGATGGACCTTGTTACGGAGCATATTCCAGAGCCCACTCTTGAGGAAAAGATGGGAGCCATCGAGGCGGCCTTGAAGCGTGCCAACAGTTTTGGTGTGACTTCGATTCATGACATGTCCAATACATCGAATTTTGAGGTTTACAGGGAGCTTTCGGATCAGAAAAAACTGACTGCCCGCCTGTATGTGTATATTCCCATTTCTGCGATCGATCTTTTAACCGGACCTGAAAAGAGAGCTTTTCCGCAAAACGACTTTCTGAAAATTGCCGGACTCAAGGGTTTCGTGGACGGATCCCTGGGCTCCTCGACAGCGCTTTTTTTTGATTCGTATTTGGATGATCCGTCGAAACGAGGCCTGTTGGTCGCGGATATGTTCCCGGAAGGGATCATGGAGAAAAGACTGACGGCAGCCGATCAGGCAGGTCTGCAGGTAGCCGTTCATGCTATCGGAGATGAAGCCAATCATATCATTCTGGATCTTTTTGAAAAGGTCATGGAAAAAAACGAGAAAAGGGATCGGCGTTGGAGGATCGAACATGCCCAGCATCTTATCCCAGAGGATTTTGAACGGTTTGGAAAGCTCCGTGTTATCGCTTCTGTTCAACCCTATCATGCCATCGATGATGGCCGCTGGGCAGAGCAAAAAATCGGCAGGGAAAGAAGTCGTCACACCTATGCATTCCGATCCCTTTTAGAGAGTGGGGTTGTTTTCGCCTGTGGATCGGATTGGCCTGTTGCTCCGATTAATCCGCTGACCGGGATTTATGCTGCGGTCACACGCCGGACTTTGGACGGCAACAATCCCGATGGATGGTTCCCTGAACAGAAAATCTCGATGGAAGAGGCCATCAGGGGATACACGCTGAATGCAGCTTTCACTGAATTTGCCGAACACCTCAAGGGATCTTTGGAGGAGGGAAAATTGGCCGATGTTGTCATTCTCGATCAGAATCTTTTTGAAATCTCCCCCGAGAAGATTTTAGACACCAAAGTCGTTATAACTGTCCTCGATGGAGAAATTGTGTATAAAAATTAAATACTCACGATGATTTATCTTTATTTTGCCGCGTTTATTGTTGCTTTTGCTATTCTGTTCAAGAGCGCTTCTTATTTTGTAGACGGGGCGTCAAGTATCGCACGCATATTAAATGTTCCCAAGCTGTTGATAGGAATTGTCCTGGTGGGCCTGGGGACAACAGCCCCTGAGTTTGGTGTGACCCTGATCGCAGCAATCAGGGGGAAAGGAGGACTCGCCATTGGTAACGCCATCGGTTCTGTTATCTGTGATGATGGAGTTGCCCTTGCATTAGCGGCGATCGTAGCTCCGGCCGTGATCTTTGTCAATTGCCGCATCCTTAAAATGGCGGGATTGTTTTTGATTTCTATCGATGTGTTAGCCTATGTTTTAGCCCGAGACGGGAGGCTAGGTAGGATTGAAGGATTTTGTCTTGTTTTAATTCTCTGTCTTTATTATGTTTTTATCATCCGGAACCAGCGGCGGAATCAATCTCGTCAAGACAAAAAGGGGATCGACTCAACCTCTCCTGAACAAGTTACAGGCCAGATAGACAAAAACTCTTTAAAGCGGCCTGTCAAACTTTTCCTGTTGGGGTTAATCAGCGTGGCCTCGATGAGCTTTGTTGTTGTGGAGGCGGCAATAAAAATTGCTCAGTTTTTTGAAATTTCTGAAATCATCATCGGATCGACGATCGTGGCCATCGGTACCTCACTCCCCGAAATAAGCACCTGCATCACGGCTGCCTTGAAGGGGGAGGGAGAGATTGCGGTTGGGGATATAATCGGGGCTGACATCCTTAACATCCTTTGGATTATCGGAGTAGCATCCCTCGTCAAACCGATCGAAGTGGAACAGGACATCATAAATTTTTCCTTCCCTTACATGATTTTGGTCGTGGTTGTAATGCTGCTGAGCATGAGAATTGGATGCCGACTGGGCAAGCTTAAGGGCTTCATCCTTCTTGCTCTTTATGGAGTCTATCTCTTTTTGATTCTCCAAATTTTTGTTTAACCTGAATGGTTCTCTTCCATTTTGTGTGGGCATTACTTTCAAGGTGTTTCTTTACCATCAGGCATGTCTGGAGCGCCCTTCTCGGCGGCTGCGGAACTCCGCCAGTTCATCCATACTCTCTGCAACTTTATCCTCTGTTCATCCGGATCTCTTTTCCTTTAGTGAGGCCGTGCTCAATACATCCTCAATGGCGCTGCGGACATACCTGATGTCTTTTTCCATTAGAGCTTACCCACACAATAAGGAAGAGAACCACCTGAATGATTTATGCTGATGCCGATATATCCCCTTTTTTATTGACTTAAAAACCAGGTCTGTTATTATTATTTGTCCTTTTAGTACATGGAGGGCAGTATGAATATTGGAGTTATAAACGAGAGCAATAAAATTGAAAATAGAGCAGGCTTATCTCCCAGCGGGATTTCCTTTCTGGCGGAAAGAGGTCACACTGTTTTTGTGCAAGCCGGAACAGGATTGAAGTCTGGGTATACAAACGAGGAGTACTCTTCGTTAGGTGCAGATATCGTGTTCACCAAGGAAGAAGCCTTTGGACGTTCGGACATCGTACTTAATATATCACCTTTAGATGAGGAAGAAAGCAAACTCGTAAAGAAAGATCAGATCCTATTCGGATTCCACCATTTGGCTGTTTCCCGCAAGAATATTTTAAAAGAGCTCCTGAAAAAGAATGTCACCATGGTGGGTTATGAAATCGTCCAAAAAAATGAAGATGAACTCCCATTTATCGAGTGCTTGAGCGAGATCGCGGGGCAAATGTGTTTAGTCATATCAGGCCACTATCTTCAGACGAGTCAGGGAGGTCGAGGCCTGGTAATTGGCGGTGTTGTAAGTGTTCCACCTGCTACGGCTGTTGTGGTTGGGAGTGGCGTTCTTGCCAGAAGTGCGATAAAAGCCATGCTCGGAGCCGGAGCCCATACCATTGCTTTAGGCCGTCATATGGACAGATTGAGAGATCTTGAGGAGATGACGTCAGGTCAGTTAGTCACGCTAATAGCAAGCCAGTACAACCTTGCACGCATGGCAAAAATTGCCGATATCTTGATAGGAGCGGTGCTGAGACCAGGAGAGAAGGCGCCGGTCATGATATCACGCAATATGGTCAGTCAGATGAAAAAAGGATCTGTTTTGATCGATCTGGCAATCGACCAGGGCGGTTGCTCGGAGACATCTCGTCTAACCACCCTTGAGCAGCCCACGTATATCGATGAAGGAGTCATCCATTACTGCGTGCCGAACATTACATCCACTGTCAGTCGAACGTCCACCAAGGTGCTTTCGAACATAGTTGTTCCCTATCTTCTTCAAATTGCGGAAAAAGGAATAAAAAACACGCTCAAGACAAACACATCTTTAGCCAAGGGCGTTTATGTTTATAAAGGTCAGCTTGTCAGGAAAAGCGTGGCAGAAAGATTTGCCATTTCTTCTAAAGATCTGGATTCCCTATTATGAAGCAGGAAACAAAATGGAAAACATACTGAAAGAATTTGAACAAGACCAGAAAGAACTTATCCATATTCTCCATAGGATCCAGGAGGATTTTGGATACATTTCTCCTCAGGCTATCTCTGCTATTGCGAAACATTTAAAAATCTCGGAGAATGAAATTTATAGCGTCCTTACTTTTTACAAGGCGTTCAGCCTTGAACCGAGGGGAAAACATATCGTCACAGTCTGTATGGGAACAGCGTGTCATGTCAGGGGAGCTCCAAGATTGATGGATGATGCGAGCCGGGAGTTGGGCATTGATGTTGGCCAAACTACTCCAGACAAACATTTTACCCTGGAAACGGTCAATTGCTTGGGCTGTTGTGCGATCGGCCCTGTGGTGGTTGTGGATGGTAAATATTATTCCTATGTGAAGAAAATGGATTCGATCATAAAAGAGTATGGTGAAGGCAGGTAAGTGTTATGGAAAAAATCAATCATCCTGAAGAACTGACTGCGTGGAAGAGTGATATTTTAGCGGAACGTATCCCCTCAAAAAAAACGATCGTTATTTCGTCTGGAACTTGCGGGCAAGCCAGCGGCTCTCTCCAGGTAATAGATGCAGTCAACCAGGAGTTAGAAAAAAAAGGGCTGAAAGATCATGTGGAAGTGAAGGTGACAGGATGTCATGGTTTTTGTCAATTGGAGCCAAACCTCATCATTTATCCCGAGGAAATATTTTATAAAAATCTCAAACCTCAAGATGTGCCCCAAATCGTAGAGAAGTCCATTCTCGGGAATGGAATCGTCTCGTCATTGGTTTTTAAAGATCTTAAAACCGCACAGAAAGCCATCAAGCAGGACGAAATCCCGTTTTATAAAAAACAGGAGAGGCTTCTTACAAAGAATAACCTGAAGATCAACCCGACAGAAATAGAAGATTATATCGCGTTGGATGGGTACCAGGCCTTGGCAAATGCATTATTCAACATGACGTCTGAAGCTGTTATTGCCGAAATCGAAACGGCCGGTTTACGCGGAAGAGGTGGCGCAGGCTTTCCTACGGGAAGAAAGTGGGAAATCTGTCGAAAGGTCGAATCCGATATGAAATATATCATCTGCAACGCAGATGAAGGAGATCCTGGTGCATACATGGATCGGAGTTTGCTGGAGGGAAATCCCCACAGCGTCATAGAGGGGATGATCATCGGTGCCTATGCGATCGGTGCTCAGGAGGGATACATCTATGTCCGCATGGAGTATCCTCTTGCTGTTCATCATGTTAACCTGGCCTTGGATCAAGCCAGGGAGTTTGGCTTTCTCGGTGAGTCCATCCTCGGCTCAGAATTTGCCTTTGATATTCACTTGATCGAAGGAGCAGGTGCATTTGTGTCTGGAGAAGAGACATCATTGATGGCATCCATTGAAGGAAGACGGGCATTTCCCAGGCAGAGACCACCTTTTCCAGCACAGGAAGGTTTGTGGGGGAAACCAACCAATATCAACAATGTGGAGACCTGGGCGAATGTTCCCCTCATTTTGCGAAAAGGTGCCGACTGGTATACAAAGATCGGTACGAGAAGAAGCAAAGGGACAAAAATATTCTCTTTGGTTGGAAAAATTAACAACACCGGATTGGTCGAGGTTCCTATGGGAATCACCTTGAGGGAAATCGTTTATGATATCGGAGGGGGAATTCAAGACAACAAGAAGTTCAAGGCCATTCAAACAGGAGGGCCATCGGGAGGATGCATTCCGGCCGAAAAATTAGATCTGCCCATAGATTATGATACCTTAGCAAAAGCCGGGTCGATCATGGGCTCCGGCGGTATGATCATCATGGATGAGGAAACTTGTATGGTTGATATCGCCCGCTATTTCCTCAACTTCACACAGGAAGAATCTTGCGGAAAATGTGTGCCCTGTCGTATCGGGACAAAGCAGCTTGTCGATATTTTAAACAAAATTACGGAAGGAGATGGGGAAGAAGACGATCTAAAAAAATTGGAGAACCTTTCCAAAACAATAAAAGAAGGCTCGCTATGCGGATTGGGACATGGGGCACCGAATCCTGTTTTGACGACTCTTCGGTATTTTAGGAAGGAATATGAATCTCATATCAAATCAAAAACCTGCGCCGCTCTGGTTTGCAAAGGCCTGATTGCCTACACCATCGATCCGGACAAATGCGTGGGATGTCTTTTATGTTTGAAAAACTGTCCTGTTGATGCCATAGCCGGCGAAAGAAAAAAGGTTCATATCATCGACCAGGATCTATGCACTAAGTGCGGGGCCTGCTTGGATGTCTGTCCGCCAAAAATCAGTGCGGTTTCCAAGGTTACAGGAAAAAAAATGGCTAGAATATTGAAAAATGCTTCAGGGAAAAGAGTTGAAAAATGAAACTAATCATTGATGGAAAAAAGATTGAAGCAGAAGGGAAAAAATCCATATTAGATGTGGCCCGGGAAAACGATATTTACATACCGGCTTTGTGTGATCATCCACTATTGGATCCCTTTAGCGGCTGTCGGTTGTGTATTGTTGAAATTCAGGGGCGAAGAGGATTTACTCCTTCTTGCAGCACGTATGTCCAAGATGGAATGGAGGTGAAATCCGAAACTCCCCAGCTTCGTAAGACACGGAAAGAAATTCTCGGACTCATTTTATCCGAGCACCCTGATGCTTGTCTGATATGCACAGAGAAACAAAACTGTGACGAATACAAATCCACTATCAGGAAGGTAGGGGAGGTCACAGGATGTGTGCTCTGCCCGAACAACGGGCGATGTGACCTTCAGGATGTCGTTGAGGCCGTTCAGATCGACAAGGTGGATTTTCCCTCTGTTTATCGGGATTTTGAGGTCAAAAAAAACGATCCTTTTTTCGACCGGAATTACAATTTGTGTATTCTCTGTGGACGGTGTGTCAGAGTTTGTCACGAACTGAGAGGAGCGTCGACCGTCCATTTTGTGAATAGAGGATCTGAATCCGTGATCGGAACAGTCTTGGACCGGCCACTCCATGAGTCAGGTTGCCAGTTCTGTGGGGCTTGTGTGGATGTCTGCCCTACCGGGGCTTTGACAGAAAGGGCCATCAAGTACGAACCTTTGCCCGACGGATCGGCAAAAACCGTATGCCCTCTCTGCGGGATGGGGTGTGAGTTGGATGTGATGTTGAAAAGTGGCAGAATATTAAATGCAAAACCTTCTGAAAATGGTGCTGTCAACGAAAGCCAAGCATGTGTCAAAGGGAGGTTTTTGATAAAGGATGTGATCTACAGTCCTCGAAGGATCCAGCAACCCATGATCCGCCGAAAGAAAGAACTGGAGGAAGCATCTTGGGAAGAAGCATTGGATTTTGTGGTACAAAAAATCAAGACATACAAAGGAAATGAAATAGGTTTTGTCACTTCCCCCCAGCTCACGTGTGAGGATAACGTCCTAGCAGAAAAGTTTGCTCAAGAGGTGGTAAAAACAAAGAATGTCGGTATGACCACGGGATTCACTCCTTTGGATTCTCTTTGGCATATGGCTCGGAAGAATGGGATTTCCCCCATATTCCATTTCAAAAAGGAAGATATCTCTCGAGCAAAAGTCATATTCCTAACAGGAACAGATTTGGCCGTCTCCCATCCCATGCTTTGGCTCGAAGTGTTGAAAGCAGTTCGTAATGGCACAAAGCTTTTGGTTGCCAGCCCGTTTGAGCTTGTGGGAAACAGGTATGCTTCGTCATGGCTCCCGAATAAACCAGGATCTGAAGATCTTTTGTTCAGATATCTCTCCAAAGTGATCCTAAAAGAGGAAAACGCCGGGGGGCATGACCTTGAAGGATACGAATCCTTCAGGAGATCATCGGATAAGCTCAATCTGTCCAAAGCTACAGAAGATACTGGGATCGATGAACAGAGTTTGCGTCAAGCTGCTGACATGTTGATGCGAAGCGAGCCTTGTTTTATCGCGGGAAAGGGCTTAACTCCATTTTCCGGGGAAAATAAGAATATGGCAGCCTTATGGAATCTATCCCTCCTGTGCAGAGGCCAACTGATCCCACTGGGGCTGGAGAGCAATTACAGAGGTGTATTCGAAATCCAGCGATATAACTCGCGCAAGACAAAGCTTTTGTCGCAGATCATCCAAGATACACAAGAGGGGCAGATAAAGGCTCTGTATGTGATAGGTTCGATTCCTCTCGACAAAAAAACAAAGACGGAGTTTCTTGTCGTGCAAGACAGTTATATGAATGAAGTTGCTGAAAGGGCCGATGTTGTTTTACCTGCGACCACTTTTGCAGAAACAGAAGGAACAGTTGTCAATGTGGAGGGGAGGATTCAAAGTTTTTCCAGGGCCATCCAACCTATCGGTGAAGCCAAACCGGATTGGTGGATCCTTAGCCAGTTGGCAAAAAAGTGGAGGAAGAAGGGTTTTGATTACAAGAAATCTCAAGATATTCTGAAGGAATTGAAGAAAACGATTCCAGCCTTTGCGAGGATCAGCCCAACGAATGCAAATAAAAAGAAAACACTTTTTGTGAAAGTGGGGGAGAGAGGAAAACCGAAATTTGTACCGTTGAAGTCCCAGGATCCCATCCCGAAAATCGGAAAAAAGTTCCCGTTTATCCTGTGCACAGATTACAACCTTGATAGTTATAGAAATCTTGTCTTAAGCAGAGAAATCAAAGGCTTTGAAATCGTAAGAAATGTACGATGGATCAAGATAAATCCCGAAGATGCAAAAACACTAAAACTAAAAGATGGAGAACTGATCATCGTGGAATCTGCTACGGAAAAAAGGAATGGAGTAGCTAAAATCACTGAAGCTGTTCCCAAAGGCACGGTAAGAGCCAGCTTCCTCATTCCGCTACCTGTTAAAATAAAAAGAGGAAAATAATGGCTAAGATATTAAAAAGAGAGCGATTGGTTCCGAATATCCATGTTATCGAAGTTGAAGCGCCAGAAATCGTCCGCAAATGTCAGCCTGGTCAATTTGTCATCATCATGCCCGATAAGAAGGGAGAGAGGATTCCGTTAACCATAGCGGATTGGGATAAGCAGAAAGGCTCTATCACCTCTGTTTTTATGGTCGTCGGGACTTCTACTCATAAGCTTGCCCAGCTCAATGCGGGGGATGATGTGCCTGTTTTTGTCGGGCCTTTGGGAAAACCCTCTGAAATTGGAAAATTTGGGACTGTGCTTGTTGCGGGAGGTTGTTTTGGGATAGCAGCCATCTATCCGATTGCCCGAGCCTTGAAAGAAAAGGGAAACAAAATTATAACGCTGCTCGATGTCAAAGCAAACTATCTCTTGTATTGGGAAGAAAAATTGAAGGCAGTGAGCGATCAGTTTCATGTCTCCAGTCGTGATAGTTATTATAATTGCAAAGAATACATTCCCTATACATTGGAAAGTCTTCTGAAAAAAGAAAAAAAAATCGCGCGTATCCATTCTATCGGTTGCACCTATCTGATGTACACGTGTGCGGAAGCGACGAGGTCTCACGAAATCAAGACGTTGGTAAGCCTTAATCCCATCATGGTGGATGGAACGGGAATGTGTGGAGCGTGCCGCGTGACCGTCGGCGGTAAAACAAAATTTGCATGTGTGGATGGGCCCGATTTTGATGGTCATTTGGTAGATTGGGATGAACTTTTTATGAGGAGGAAATCCTATTTCGATGATGAAATCCATTCCATGGGTTACTGGGAAAAGAAAAATTTCCCCTAAAGGTTTAAACAGGAAAGAGTGAAAAATGGCCGAGAATAAAAAAGAAATGCCACTCGAGCTCAAGGAAAAACTGCGGGCTGGTTTTAACCAGGATTGGCGCAAGGATCTCAGAAAATCGTTTCCTATGAAGGAACGCATGAAGATAAAGCGCCAGAAGATGCCTGAGAGAGACCCTGATGAACGGAATCAGGATTTCTTCGAAGTCAACCGAGGTTTGAATGCCAAGGCTGCCATCGCTGAAGCCAAGAGATGTTGGGATTGTGCCAACCCGCAATGTGTGAAGGGTTGTCCCGTGGGTATCGATATCCCGGCGTTTATCGACTATCTCATTCTGCAGCTCTGGGCCGCAAATTGGGATTGGCCGCAGAACAACTGGTCCGCGGCGGCCGAGCACTCGGACGAAGGCATATGGAGATTCTTCATCTGGGACGCGGAAGGAACCTTCGGACCGGGCGATCTCAACAAGTCGGGTTTCACAGATTTCCCGAGTTGGGCCGCCCAGCCCAGCGGGCTTAATAATCTCCAGACTCCTATCGCCTGGTTCTACCGGGCACTCAAGGCAAGCGACGCCTTCAGGCGCCAGTTCGGGGATCGTTTGTACAAGCATCTCCGCAATGACGGCGCTCTGACGGAGACCAACGTCAGCAGGCGATTCCTGGAACTCCGCGATCAGATGCTGGGCGTCATTGGCAACATGGATACGTATACACTCAGCGGCTGGGTGCCGAACCGCCCGGACATCTTCCTGGAGACGTG
>RCNB010000854.1_pt1 | contig 19864 bp, 16 predicted proteins | sample 2041321 | NCBI WGS metagenome assembly RCNB01 (sample SAMN09708232, study PRJNA481090) | Marine sediment metagenome, whole genome shotgun sequencing project. | reverse complement strand
TTCTTAAATATTTTAGTTATTCTTTTAAATGCCATCACAAAAATTAGGGCAACAACACCAACAATTAAACCAACAATAAAGTCACGCAATATAGAAGGTAAGATCTCTAAAAAATGATGTAAAAACTCAATACTATGGACAAAAATTCCACCAGCAACTAACAACAATGCAATTGTTCCAATAACCGAAAGACTTTTTATGATTTTAGGTAAGGCATTAACAAAAAGGTTCCCTATGAATACCCAAAATCCGTTTCCATTTTTACTTAAACTAATAAGTTTATAGCCAAAATCGTCCATTCTAACTATTAGAGCTACGATTCCATATACTCCAACAGTGGCTATAATAGCCACAATTGAAACCACTAAAATTTGAAAAAGTAAGTTCTGCCCAACAACAGTGCCCAATGCAATTATTACAATTTCTACCGATAAAATAAAATCGGTTATAATAGCAGATTTAATTTTACTTTTTTCAACAGCTAGAATCCCTGCTTTATCAAGTTTTTTCTTTAAATCCTCTACTTTTTTATGCTCATGCGGCACAAAATATTCATATATTTTTTCCGCACCTTCATAAGCCAAATAAATAGCTCCTAATACTAAAATTACAGTCACTGCCCATGGAAGTAAAGCACTCAACAAAAAGGCAAATGGCAAAATAATTAATTTATTGATAAAAGAGCCTTTGGTAATTGCCCATAAAACAGGTAATTCTCTTGATGAAACAAATCCAGACGCTTTTTCAGCATTTACAGCCAAATCATCACCAAGAATACCCGCTGTTTTTTTAGTCGTTATTTTACTCATTGCAGCGACATCATCCATTAACGCAGCAATATCATCTAATAAAGCAAAAAATCCTGAAGCCATATTATATTCTTATTTTAATATCTATTTAGATGAAATATTTTTTAAAAGAGACATTACTATGTAAATCACAACTATTAAAGGAATTGCTGCAAATTGTAAAACCAAGAGAGCAATTATACTTAATAATATGAATATGTATCTAATAGAATTACCTTTAAAACTCCAGTCTTTAAATTTTAACGCAAATAGATCGATTTTTGAATTTAATAAATAAGAACTAACCAGAGTTAAAGCAATTAAAAACCATTTATTTAAAATTATGGCATTCATAATGTCGTTATTCTGAAACTCAATAATCAAAGGCAACGAAACTATTAACAAGGTGTTTGCTGGAGTTGGTAAGCCAATAAAATGGTCCTGCTGGTCTTCATCCAAGTTGAATTTGGCCAATCTATAACAAGATGCCATTGTAATTAATAAAGCTAAAAATGGTAACATAGATGCATTGATTCCAGACCAGTCAAAGTAAGAATTCCATTCTTCATTAATAAATGCATCAGAAGAATTCACAACTAACGACAGCAACTTAAACATGATAATTCCAGGAACTAATCCGCTGGTTATCATATCTGCCAAAGAATCTAACTGTATTCCCAATTCACTTTGAACATCGAGCTTTCGAGCTATTAAACCATCAAAAAAATCGAAAAAAATACCAAGAAAAACAAATATTGCAGCCATTACAAAATTACTATTAGCAGCGAAAATTGCTGCAACGCTTCCGCAAAAAACATTCAGTAAAGTAATTATATTAGGGAGGTGTCTTTTAACCGTCATTTAGTTAGTTTTTGTAAAAATAGTAAACTATTTTCGTCTAAAGCAAGAGATATACAATATCTGACATGTATTTGTAGTTAATTAAGATGAAAATATGTGCAAATTTGCCATAAAAAAATTGCGTTTGAAGTACCAGATTTTTAGCGTCTTGTTGATAGTTTCAATTTCACTTTCAGCTCAAACCAAAAAATATTCCAATGAATTTATGAATATTGGTGTTGATGCTGCGGCTCTCGGTATGAGTAATGCTGTAGTGGCTCATAGTGGTGATGTTAATTCCGGATATTGGAATCCAGCAGGTTTAGTTCATTTAGAAGATAATCAAATGGCGTTAATGCATGCCAGTTATTTCGCGAATATTGCTAATTATGATTACGCCGCCTTTGCTATGCCTCTAGATGATAAAAGTGCAGTAGCTTTATCTTTAATTCGTTTTGGTGTTGATGATATTTTGGATACCACTCAACTTATAGATGATCAAGGAAACATTAATTACGACAGAATTAGTCTGTTTTCAACAGCCGATTATGGTTTGACTTTTTCCTATTCTAGAAAATTGCCTTTGGACGGATTAAATTATGGGGTTAATGCCAAGGTTATTAGGAGAATAATTGGAGATTTTGCTAGTTCATGGGGATTCGGTTTAGACTTAGGTATCCAATTTGAAAGTAAAAACAATTGGAAGTTTGGGCTAATGGCAAGAGATATTACAACTACTTATAATTCCTGGAGTATTAATGAAGATAAACTTTCAATAATTCAAAATGCTATTGTAGGGCAAAATCAGGAAGTCCCAGAGAGTTCAGAGGTTACCATTCCTAAATTACAATTAGGTATGTCGAAAACCTTTAATTTTAATTATGACTATTCGTTGATTACAGAAATTGATTTGATTGTACGCTTTGAAGAAAATAATGATTTAATTTCGTCTTCCTTTGCTAGTATTAATCCGGCCTTTGGGTTTCAATTTGGCTATATTGATATGATCTATCTACGTGGAGGAATTGGTAATTTTCAGAATGAACTAACAATTGATAACAATGAAGAATTAAGTTTTCAACCAAATTTTGGGTTGGGTTTTAAATTTAAAGGCATTCAAGTAGATTATGCATTTACTGACATAGGTGATCAAAGTACGGCTTTGTACTCAAATGTTTTTTCTATAAAATTAGATTTTAGTATTTTTAGGTAGTTGAGAAACTCATGAAGCATTTTTTACTCTTTTTACTTTTCCTATTTTTTGGTCTTCCTGCGCAATCTCAATATAAGCAACTTTCACCTAATTCAAGAATAAGTGTTCTTACTATAGGTCCAGGAAGTTCTTTAAATGATGCTTTTGGACATAGTGCTTATAGAGTGAAGGACAGTTTAATTGATATTGTATTTAATTATGGTGTTTATGATTTTAATACACCTAATTTCTATACCAAATTTGCACAAGGAAAACTAAATTACAAAATTGACGCAAATTATTATGAAGACTTTAAAGCGAGCTATATAAGGCAGGACAGAACTATAAAAGAACAAGTTCTAAATTTATCGAATGATGAAAAGCAACAAGTGTTTAATTTTTTATCTAAGAACTATGAGCCCGCAAATCAATTTTATCTTTACGATTTTTTCTATGATAATTGTGCTACAAAAATTAAAGATGTTCTGGTTATAGCTTTGAATAATAATATAGACTTCAAATTACCCGAATCTTTTGAAAGTAAGACATTCAGAACTTTGATTCAAGAAAATCTGAACTGGAATTCTTGGGGAAGTCTTGGGATTGATTTGGCGCTTGGTTCTGTTATTGACAGAAAAGCATCACCAATTGAACATATGTTCTTACCAAAATATATATATGATTTTTTCGGTTCTGCAAAATTTACACAAGACAAGACAAAAAGTTTAGTTAAGAATGAGCAAGTCGTTTATAAAAAAAAAGGTGCTAATTCTTCTTTAAACGTTTTAACGAGCCCTTTATTTATTTTAGGTATAATAAGTATTTTGATTCTTTATATAACGTTCAAAGACTACAAAGGGAATAAGCGCAGTAAATGGTTGGATATTTTATTGTTTGCTTCTACTGGATTAATTGGTTTTGTAGTAATACTATTATGGTTTGCAACAGATCATAAGGCAACGGTACAAAATTATAACTTGCTCTGGGCTTTTGCAATAAATTTAATTGTAATAGGACAAGTATTCAAAACCAAACCAAAAAAATGGTTCCTGAAATATATTAAATTCTTGTTTATTATGCTTTGCTTATTAGCAATGCACTGGATAATAGGAATACAAAGATTTGCCTTTACCCTTATTCCATTGCTAATTGTATTTATTGTTCGGTATATTTATTTGATAAAATTCTACCAAAATCAACTGACGAAGTAGATCTACTGACCTCTAAAAAAGATAACGGTACTTAAAGTCTTAATTATAATATTAATATCCAGAAAAAAACTTCTGTGTTTAATATAGAATAAATCATATTGTAATTTTATCAAGCTGTCGTCTATTGAAGAACCATATCTGGAGTTTACCTGAGCCCAACCTGTTAATCCTGGTTTAACAATATGTCTTGTTTCATAGAAAGGAATTATTTTAGATAATTCCTGAACAAAAAATGAGCGTTCAGGTCGTGGACCAATCATACTCATTTCACCCTTTAAAACATTTAAAAATTGAGGGATTTCATCAATTCTTGACATTCGTAAAAATTTGCCAAATTTAGTAACTCTCACATCATTTTTTTGAGCCCATTTCATACCGTCTTTTTCGGCATTTACTATCATAGTCCTTAATTTCACTATTGAAAACGGATTCCCATTTTTACCGATTCGTTCTTGTGAATAAAACAATGGACCCCTATTTGCAATAAAATTTCCTGCTAAAATTAATGGCAGTAAAATAACTCCAAATAATATGCCAAGTAAGGATAAGAAAATATCTGAAACCCTCCTATACAAAAGATAAAGTTTGTTTTGGTTGCTTCTACTAAATGGGAAATATTTATAAAAATCTTTTCCTACAAATTGAACCGGTACCCTATTAGTTAATTCTTCGTAAACTTGAGTATACTCTCTAATCGTAAACCCTTTTTCAAGTAATGTAATTAGATCGTTATATATGTCTGGTGTAATTGTTTCAGAATTATAACTTGCCACTACAATCTCTGAAATTTTCTGTTCCTTTATAATTTGTGAAAATTCACTTGGATGGTATTCCATTAATCCTTTAAATTTTACACCTTCAGAATTTTCTTCTTCGCAATTAATAAATCCAATTATCTTATAATTAGGGTCTGACTCCTTCAGTGATTTTGCGATTGGTTCTATATTCGATATTTCTCCAACTAACAAAACTTTTTTATAAAACCTTGGAGAAGAAATAAACGTAATATAAGCCCACCGCCAAATAGCTAGTGAAATCACTAGAGATAAATAAAAATATATAATTTGTAGTCGATTATCTGGTAAGGTAGGTGTAAAAAATGGTGTCAATAAATAAAACAGTACTACAATAGAAGAGGTTAAAACAATGTTACTTATTATTAATTCAAATTTACTCGACTTTTGGAGATCATAGAGTTCAAAAATAGTACCAAATATGGTAATGTACACTATTAACACTAACGTCCAAGACCAATTTTCACGCGTTATTCTGAAATAATCAAAATCGAATAAATTACCAATAATGTATAAGGTGAATAAAATAAAAACTATGTCAAATATTCGTAACAGAATTTTGCGTTCAGAAATCTCGAAATGTATACTATTTCTGTTAGACATAGGTTTGTAAAATGACTGTAAAGATAACAAACGTTATATATAAAACAATCTTAATATTTCCTGTTACTAAAAAGATTATTCCATTTTGCCTTAACTTCTTGCCAATCGAATTCTTCTGCTTTTTTTCTAGCATTAACAGATAGTTTTTTAACTAATTCAGGGTTGTTCTTTAATCTAATAATTTGATTTGCCATAGCATCCACATCATTCTCATCAACTAGTAAACCATCTATTTCGTGAGCAATTAAATTTGGCATTCCTCCAACATTTGTTGACACGATAGGAAACCCTAATGCCATTGCCTCAATAACGCTTACGGGCATATTATCAAAATTGGTAGTATTTAAAAAAACATTATAGTTAGTTGATAATTGGATCCAATCCAATTTATTCATTTTACCCTTTAAACTAACATCAATTTTCAGTTCTTTTGCTAATTTTTGAGCAAAAAGAAATGATCCATCTCCGTCAGGTCCAACCATACATAGCTGACAGTCAAACCCATTCTCATTTAATTTGGCTACTACTTTGATGGCCATTAAAGGATTATATATTTTTTTATAAGATCTAAGCCAAAATAATTTTAGTTTGGCAATCTTTTTAGTTGAAAACAGGTAATTATTGATGTCTATAGAATTAGCAATAAAATGCACATTATCAAAACCATATTCAATAAATATTTGCTTTAAATATAATGATGGAGAAACATTCACATATGCATTTTTAAAAATGTACCTACTTAATTTTTTATTTTTTTTCAATCGTTTTGGTAAATCTCCTCCATGCAAAATTGGTATATACTTTAATTTAAGCATTCTGCACAACTGACTTATACATAAGGCATAATAAAAATTTTGTGTACTGTATGTATCAATTAATACAAAATCAATCCTTCTTGAATTTTTTAATACGGAAAAGATCATATCAAGAAGTCTAATTAACTTGTTGATTTTGGAAGAAGAAAATATTACTTTATAACCCTCATTAACTAACTTCTTACCAAGTGTATCAATGGTTGTTATGTTAGAACGATTATGATCTAACTTATTTCCTATGTACAGTAGGTTTTTCATACGAAATATTTAATAAACTTAATCCATATATAAAGGCAGGAGCTGCAATTCTCATGGATGAATGATTAACTGTTAAAAACCAAAATAAATAAAAGGAATAGAAAAATATATTTTTTTTATTCTTCATACGATAAAACAATGGTGTAAATAAAATTATTAGGATAGCAAAAATCCCCAACATACCATGTTCCCCTAGAATTCTGGAAATTTCATTATGAGAAGCAGCTGCATGTCCTTCTTTTTCAAAACGGAGTTCTTTTATCTTACCAGCTCCTACTCCTAGAAAAGGATTACTAATAAACTCAGTCAATTCAAATGAAATTAAATCTGCTCGACCCGTAGCAATATCTTCTTTTTGCCTTCCAGCAGCATCTTGATTCGCATATCGCTTTTGAATTAAACCACTGGTTTGAACTAAACTAAATACCCAAGTTAATAGTACTAATCCTATAAACAAGGAAAGTGATCTTATTATTCTTTGTCTAAATATCCTTTTTGCAGATTGAAAATAAATAAAAATAAAAATAATAATAATTCCTACTGCAGTGTACATACCTCCTCTACTAAATGTTATTAAACCTCGGTAAGCTATAGCACCCAAAATTAAAAGGTTTAATATTTGAAATCTAATTGATGAAGAAACTAAAAAATATCTTGAAGTTATTATAAACATTCCTAGGCCCAGAGATGTTGCAACTTGGTTTGGCCCAAAACCTCCAGAGGTTGAATAATTTGAATAAGTCCCAGTAACTACATCTCTAATATTTGGAGTGAACAAAAACAAATATATAGTAGTAGTTATTATTGGCAATAAAGCAGCCAACAATATATCGTGAAGATCAGTAAATTTAATTTTTTTATTATAGCAATATAACGAAACAAATGCCAGACAAATAGGGCCACTCAAATTAAACATTATCGCAGTTCTAATATTCGTATCTAAAGTCGCATTAGCTCCTGTAACAAAAACTCCTGGAATTAGTAAAATCAGGAAAATGAAATATGGAAAAGAGTTATTTTTTATACCATCGAATAACATTCCTAAAAAAACAAAAACAATTACTAGATATTTTGCCCCTTCATAGAAAAAATTGCCTCCGGTCATTCTTAGAAACACTTCGCATCCAACAATATAAGAACATGCAATTAAAACTTGAACACTTCTTTTATTTTTACTCGCATTAATTATTGAATAAAAAAAATATAATGAAATTGAAATAAAATAGATTTTTGCAAAAATTTTTGTGCTATAAACTAGCCCTCCAATTATTAAATGAAAGGCAATCAAAATAATATATTTATTATTAGACACCAATTAAATAAGTTTTTTATAGACTTCTAAAATAGAATTTACTGCTGCTTTTTGTGAGTATTGTTCTTCAACTTTCAAATTAAATGATTTAGATTTGAGAATGCGCTCTTCATTTTTTTCAATCAAATATTTTATCGCTTCATATAGTTCAAGTTCATCTTCCGGTTTAATTAAAATACCATTATCTTCATTCTCAACTACCGATTCACATTCTCCTACTTTTGTTGATATTACAGCCAATTTGGCTAACCCATATTCTAACAAAGCTAATGGTAACCCTTCCGACTTTGAAGATAACAAACCTATTTCACATTGATTTAAAATATTTGAAATATCTGGTTTGCTTCCGTATAAATAAATTGCATTACTTGATTTAGATGATTCTATTTCTTTTTTAATTTGAAATGAATAGTCATCATTAAAATCCTTACCAACTAAATGTAAAGTCCAATCAGGAAATTCTTTAGTTACATTTCTAAAAGCTCTTATCAAAGTATAATGATCCTTCTGTGGTCTTAAATTAGCCAAACAAACTATTCTTTTCCCTTCTTCACCATGCAACGTTGTTTTAGGATTAACCCTATTTGCTATCACGAAATTAGGTAAATATTTTACCTTTTCTATTTTTAAATAATTTTTGGCCCAGCTTTTCAAATTTCTATTCACGCTAAAAACAAAATCGAAATATTTAGAACAAAACTTTAAAACCCAAGATTTTCTCTCTAATAGAAACTCGCTGTTTCCATAATGATCATGCCAAACTAATTTAATTTTACGGTTTAGAAGCTTTATTATAACAGCTAAAAAATATGAAGTTGAATGAGCATGAATTATATCAACTCTTTTATCCCTAACAAACTTATTAAGAAGACTTATTGCCTTTTTATCAATAGTTGCCCTTTTTCTCAAGAATAAGTAACCTACATCACTACTTAAACTTGATTTTAGAATTCCTTCCTCTCTGGTTACACATAAAAATGACTTATCTATATCATTCACTAAAGCATTAGCAATATTGACTGATACTCGCTCTGCTCCTCCCGGATGTAAAGAATCTATCAATTGTAATACTCTCATACCTTAATTAGTAATTTTTTAATTTCTGTCTCAAATTTTTCTAAAGTATATTTTTGTGACCATTGTTGAGATGCAACAGACATTCCTAACAAATTATCATTTTTAGTACTATTAATTATTTTGTTAACTGCTTCATTTAAATCATCGCTAATAATAATTCCTCTTCGACCATGATCCAACATCCAATTCAAACAGGATACATTTGTTGTTATTGGTACTACCCCAAAAAACATAGCTTCAGCCACTGCTTTGGGCCAGCCTTCTGATATAGAAGGCAACAATAAAAAATCAGAGTTTTTCAGGGCAGATTTTAATTTCTCTTTATCAACATTACCATGAATTTTTACGGTTGACCCCAAGTTATTCTCTATAATGTATTCCTGAAGATCTTTACTAAGAATTCCTTCACCATACAAATCCAAAATGCAATTTGTATTATCTTTTAATAAAGATTCCACTATTTTAATTGACAATAAAGGTCTTTTTCCAGTCACCAAAGTTCCAATAAAAACAAATTTAAACGGACTAACATAATTTCTTTTAATAAGTGGCTCAATTTCTGATTTACTATAAGTCGCAGTAAAAAAGGTCTTAATATTTTTTGTTTGACCCTTCCATTCTCCATAAATTAGAGTCTGTATGTTTTTAGTTAAAAACGTATTCTTTAAAATAAACTTTTGAATTCTATAACTAACTGGTTGTTTGCTTTTTGGATCCCAGTTTCCTGCATATTTTGCAGTTTTAAATTTTTTTGGAAAGAATATTTGGACGAAACATCCCAATAACCCTATATTTCCAGGACATCTTAAATGTATATGATCTGCTCTTTTACAGGCGTTAAATATTGAATATAAAATCGTTGGTATTTTGAATAATGATCGAATTAATTTAAAAATAGAAGTGAATTCAATTTCTGGAATTTTACTAAATTTGATATTTGAATGTCTATAATGAATATCGATATGAGATTTTTTATAATTTGTTAATGGTGCAACGATTTCTACTTCATCTACATACTTCAACCAAATATTCATTTCACGAACATAAGGAGAATAAGCAAAATATTTATCATTTTGTTTTTTATGACTAACGTGAGTGATGATTAAAAGTTTCATCTTTCTACTTTTGGTTTATTAATTATTAAACTAAACCACCCAATAACACGACCAATTCCTTCTGTAAAGGCTTCTCTTTTTTTATTTGTATTAATAACATTAATAAACCTTATTACGGTCAATAACAAAGAGGTTGAATTCCACTTCACTTTTGCCTTAAATGAAGGATTTGGATACTTAACTCGCCACACATACCAACCATTTCTAACGACCATTTTTCCATAATTAAACTTGTTAGGCCTTCCTGAATCATCATGATAGTGATTTAGTTTTGCAGCCGTATTAATTATATTCTTCCCATATAACAAAGCACGCAAACTAAAATCTGCATCTTCATATAATCCATATCCCTCAAAATATGTTGAAAATTTTATATGATTAAACACTTCTTTTCTAAAATTAAAAGACATTCCTATAAGTAGATCAACTTCATATTGTTTATCATTCAAAGGGTATCCATTTGTTCTGACATGAGAAAAATCAGGCATCCTACCTGGCTTTAACGGTGATTGTAATCCAACATAATTTCGTACAACATTTCTAATTCCTTCTTTAATGACGAATCCATCAATTGTATAATAATGAAATTTATTAAAACTTATGCTTTCGGCTTTTTTCCATCTATTCTCATTAACTGCTACTCCTCCTACTCCTATGACATTTCTATCTTCAAAAGATTTTATAATTTCCTTAAAATAGTATTTATCTAGCACCGTATCATCATCCAAAAAACAAACAATCTCTGAATCTGAATTAACCTTTAATATTCCAAAATTTCTTTGTCTTGTTAATCCTCTATCTTCTTCTTTTACACGATAATATATAAGATTATTATAGTTTTTCGTGCTTAAAGCCATTCCTGTCTCACTATTTTCAGAACCATCAATTATAAGTATTTCATCAGGATACAAGACCTGATCTTGAACTGAATTAAGGAGCTTAATAACAGCTTTAGGACGCATATAAGTGCATATTACCAAAGAGAATTTCATATTTAATTAAATGGAGCCTTTTTAGTTCTAATTAATTGATAAATTATTTTAAAATAATTAATTATACTTAAATGAGATACACTAAGATCTCTATTCTTTTTCTGAATATTTTCAAAAGCTTCACTAGAAACGTTTTTATGAAAATTAATTAATTTCTCAGCAATATCGTCATGCTTGTCGATGATTAAAATATGATCGTTCCAAGATATTTCGTCTTTTAAAGGCAGCATTGAATCTGTATTAAATAATACTGGTATTCTTCCCATTGCCAAAGCTTCGTAAAATCTTACTGAAAAGTTTCCCGTACCTCTTACACAAAAAATATAGTTACTTTCTATCATATTGTTTAAAAATGTAAACGTGGATCTTTTTTTATCTTCTACTGTCTTCGAACCTGCCCGGTATTTTTGATATAAAATAAATTTTGTTTCTATTTCCTTATTTGCTTCTAATGATTTTATTAATTGATATCTATTATATACTGCTGGAAAGATTGATTGCTTGTCGTTGTAAATTAATTTTAGACTACGTGCACAATTGAGTATAAGAGTGTACGAAATATCTTTAAATCGTTTAAAGATATTATTTGTGGCCTGTCCAACAAAACCAATAATAGGCCTTTCTTGTTTTTTTAAAACTCGAATGTTTTTTTTATCTAAAACCTTTGTTAGTGGATCGACAAAGACAGGAATAATTAAATCTCTTTTTGTTGCTTTACTTTTATATCCTGCATTTCTAAAAGTAAAGCAATGTTTGTACGATTTTTTTATTGAAATTCCAAAATCCCCAGAAGTATAACAAAGTACAATTTTTGTACAAGCTTCAGCTTTTTCGAGTACAGTAAATAATTCTTTTGTTTTTTTTACATTATAGTAATAATTTATGGAATATGGAATTATAACTATTTCTGAATCCTCTATAGTATAGACTCGCTCATAAAAATCCTCAATGCCACTACTTTCCTGCAATAACAATTCTACTAAAATAAATAAGATATGCTTTGGTTTATCATCTAAATGAGGAATATATGCTTTGAGTTTTTCCATAAATTATTGCATTAACTTTATTGCCCAATTTACACTAGCTTTCCAGTTTTGGTTATATTTTAATAACAATATGGGCCACAAGATGCAATTTTTAAGAGTCAACATTTTTAGAAATAACATTAATTTATACCCTAATCTTTGTTTTTCAGTTTGATGCTTTAAATAATAAAGCATAACAGTAGGAGAAGGTTTCGGTGTTTCCTTTTTCCATGGTAATTCAATCTTCTCTCTAAACCCACCATAAGGCGCACTAAGATGATCCATGTACAACTCAGGGAAATAAAGTATGTCCTTTCCAATGTTTCTAATTTGTCTCCCAAAATCAATATCTTCGCCATAACCGTTCTCAAAAGCCAAATCGAATTCCACATTTTTAATTATATCTGTATTGATAAAACTAGCGCCCGATGGAAATATAGTTGTTTGCGTTATATTATTTTGTAATTCTATAGAAAGATCTTTAGTTAGATTTAATATTGCAGCACCGACTTGATACTTTTCAACACTCCTTTTTATTCTCTCTAGTAATGTAGAATTAAACCTAATGTCATCGTCAGCTAAGAAAATCCAATCTGAGGTGACTTGAAATAGTCCTACATTCCTTGCATTACAAGCTCCGAGTTTAGAAATGCATTGATGCTTTAAGATGAATTTCCAATCTTTTGCTAGAAGATCATCTAATTCTGAAACTCCTTCTAGATTTTGTTCAACTATGATCACATTATTAGGAAGAAAAGTACTAGTATTTAAATCTTTTAAAACATCTTCTAGGTATTCTTTCCTTTTTAGTGTTGGAATCACAACGTCATAATTCATAACATGCATCTCTTTTTTATGTGAAACCACTTTAACATCTGATAAACTAATTGTTTTAGCTATTTTAAGTAATTCCTGTTTATTCGTTTTTACAAAAGGGAAACTTAGTTTTTTTTCGAAAAGTAATAGATTTAAAAACAAAATTGTCTTCCAAATTTTCTTATAATGTATCGTTACAAAACGGTATAATTCTTCATAATTGGTTTTGCTTCGTTTCGGCCTTGTGATTTGCCCATTAAACAGTAAATATGGATTTGAATAACAAAGTAATCCCTTCGGCATTCCAATTTTTGCAATATGACACAACAATTCTTCAAATGAATTAACATAAAGTTTTAGCTCTTGAAATTTGTTTAGAACATCACTATAAATTCCTCCTACTTCTGTACTCATCAACCAAGTAGGATATAAAACATCTCTTTTTACATTGATAAAAGGAGATAAATCCACATACCCTATTTTATTGGATAAATTAATAGTTTTATTAACTGCAAACGAGGCCATAATACGTTTATGCTTAAAAATGTCCTTCCAAACTTCCAGGTTTAATGATTTAAATAATGATTCATGACACCATCCAATAATTTTTTCTTCTGACCTACTTATATCAAATAAGGTGTCTATGACATTTTTTCCATTGTAATTAATTATTTTATTACTATCGTAATCTATTACTTGTATCACTTTATTGGCGTTATGAACAATAATTATCATTTTAGCAATGTTTTGTAATAAGTTATATTTTCATTAACAATAGTGTCAATATTAAATGTATTTTCAACTTTTTTTCTCGCCGCCTGACCTAGAGAAATTATCTTATTGTCATCTTTTAGTAGTGCTAATATTTGTAGGGCATATGACTCAATATTAGAGGGGTGAATTAAAATTCCATTTATACCGTCATCAATCAGTTCTTGACCCCAACCAATACTTGTATTAATTACAGCTTTTTTTAAAGCCATGGATTCAATAGTAACCATTCCTAATGTTTCAGCAAATGAGGGGAAAGTACATAAGTTTGCCTTTTTAATTTCTTCTTTAGTTTCATAATAGGGAAGCTTACCTAAATATTCAACATTTTTATAGGCCTCAGGGCTAATTATTTTACCCATAAGACTGAATGTAGATTCTGATCCTGTTTTTATATCTGGAGCATCAGAACCTATAAGAACAAGTTTTGCCTTTTTATTTTTTTCATAAACTTTATTAAAAACCTTGGCTAGTTCTAGAACTCCCTTCTTGCGTATGATTGTTCCAAGATAAAGTATTGTATTCTTAATAAATTTTTCTGGCTTATCATTTGAAAACTTTAAAAGGTCTAAACCGTAGTGAATTACTTTTACTTTTTTAGTTGTTAAATTGAATAGTTCACAGGTTTTTTCTTTTGCGTATGCTGTTGGAGAAATGTAAGCTTGAGCTCCATTTAGTGCCATTTTTTCAAAGAAATAGTTTTTCCATTTTTGCTTTCTTCCCGATAATAAACAGAAATAAGCATCACTTCCATGGAACCGAACTACCAAAGGAACCTTAAACTTCATAAAGGCCGTTATTCCTGTCCAATCCGGTGCTTCCAATATGTCTATTTTTTCTTCAATAACAATTTTGTTTATATATCTATTTATGTATTTTCTATTCGTGTACCAACTGAAGAACGAAGTTCTTGGTAGTACAATACTATACATCGTTATATTTTGTTCTTGAAGTTTAAAGTTTTTGTCCTGACCGTAATTAAACAAGGAAACCTTTATATTTTTTTTATTTAGTGCATTAACTAAATTAAAAACACTTGTCCCCAATCCCCCATCTTGTTTAAATGCTTCATGTGGATAATGTGAAACAATATAACCTATATGCATCTTAATTGAATTTGATTATTTTCTTTATCATTTTTTTAGACCGCTTTATTATCTGGATCCATGCTCGGATCACAAAAAATCGTAATCCCTTAAATTTTTCAAAGTTACCTACGTAATCGATCACAAGAGTTTCATTTATTCCCAAAATATTTGTTAAACCTATACATAAGACAACACTATTTCTCTGTGTTGGTTTTACCGAATTAAACGTACTTGAAAAAACTCCAAAGTCATTTTTCGTTTCATATTTTTTATATTTTAAAATTCCATTTATAGAAACTATTGCATTACAAGTTACTCTTACACTTTTCTGTTTACTATTAATATATAAGTAGAAGATTAATAAAGGAGGAACAAGTATATTTCCAATATAAATCATGGGTTTCTTAGAGTTAATTGGTATTTCATTTTCAGCCTCTATACAATTGAACTTTTCAACCTCATAATATGTATTAATATACTTTTTAACAATTGAATTCCGAAAATGATCTTTTTTAAGATATATTTCAGCATCTAATTTTATTTTAAAAGTTTCATAATCAAATTTATTCCATCGATCGGGAAAAAAATCTTTATCATTAGACATTTTATCCTTTTTACCTCTAAAATTTTTTATTGGACATATAACTTTACTTTTTTCTTTTTCACCTAACCAAGCCGACCACCAAGAAAATGTAGAGTTGCTTATTATGAAATCATCACATAAACTACCTAAACAAAGCTGTTCGATTCCATTTAACCCTTCCCCAAAATAAGTATTTGGCAAAAAGTTGAAGTGAAATTTACAATACTCTATATCATCACTAAGTACAATAAGATTATAAACCTTTTCCCATTTTTTAAAGTGAAATGCAAGGGCATCCAAATAAAATTTAATCGATATTTGGAAATAATCAGGATGATCAACAAAGTCACCTCTGCGGATAGAAATTAAAATAGTTTTTTTTGCAAAAGCCTCTTTATATTTCTCTTTAACCTTATTTTGAAAAGCCTTTTTAAAGGAAAATAGTTCTTTGGTATATGGTATATCGAAATACTTTTCGGTTTGTAACCAACCTTCTATATCATAATTTTCATTTTTAATATCCCAATTGTGATATTCAAAAGATTGTTCCTCTAATGATACAAAATCATCTCCTATAACTAAAGGTAATTCTGTTTGAAAATATTTGTTAAATTGCCAATTTACAAAACCAAAATCATGACCATACTTCTTGGCTATCCCGATGGTAGAAGCAATTTGAAATAATTGATTTCCAAGATTTCCTTTTTTTTCTATTTTTGAAAACGTAATCATTTTCCAAGGATTTCATAAATTCCTTTCCAAATATTTTCTGATGCTTTTGTTGGAGTTTTACCAACAATAATTTCATACCATTTAAGTCCATCTTTAATGTTGGATATTTCACCTTTTAAAATTTCGTGAACCAATCTTTCCAAATCATTTTTATCTGTGCAAAAAACTGCAGCTTTTTTATTGGGCATAGATCGGAAATGTACATATTTATAATTTTGACCAATATCTCTAATCCCTTTTTTTAATTGAGGTTGCTCGTAATTATAATAAATACATAATTTATTATGAATAACAAAATCAAACACCGTTGATGAACATACATTAGAAACAAATTCTGAATGATAGCAAACATTTACTAACATAGAAACGTCTTCTTTAGTCGGCATAACTTGATTCCATACATTACCAACCGCATTCCAAATAGGATCTATTCGAGTTATTATGTCTTTATTTTCTTCTATAACTTTATCATACCTATCTGTGAGGTCTACAGGGCATTTCCTGTAAATTATTCCTAGATTTTTACCTTTATTATTTAAACTTCTGACGGCTTTAGCTAAATCTTCAAGATAATACTGATCTAAAGGTGACGTTGTTTCGTCGTCTCCTGAGAAACAAATGTATTTCTTATCCAGATCTAAATTATTTTCACTAAAAAAAACTTCTTTTGATTTAATTAAAGTCTTATCATAATGAGGTTCAAACTGAGGTGTTCCTGTTACAATTATTTGATCTTCATTAATAAATGGATAATATTGTAAAACTTGATTTTTCATATGTTCGCTCCATACAAAATAATAATCGGTTTCTACAACTTGCATAGCTTTTGGCACGTTATCCCAAGAATAAATAAATGCTCCAGTTGGAATTCCCAAATCTTTGGCAGCCAATAAAGGACTAATAGATTGGGTTGAACGCTGCGTAGTACAGAAGATAAAATCTGGTTTATGTTCCTGCAGTTGTTCTTTACAATATAAATACTTAGGAGTTTTTTGTTCTAACTTTTTTATTTTTTCTCTAATTCCTATAATTCCCTTCTCTGATGAATTTAAACCAATTATTATGGTAGTCATCAAACTCTTTATAAAATTGGAAAAACCTGAATAATTTAAAGGAAACTTGTAGGATGAATAGACCTCATCACTGAACTTCTTTTGGGAAATATTTAGTTCAATTCGTTTTCTTACTCTTGAGTAAATTGGAGTTAGAGGATGTACTTTTGTATTATCTATTCTAATTTCATTAAAGCCTAATGTTTCTTTAAGAGAAAAGTCAGTATTATTCCAGTAAGTAATATCAAATTTTTGTTTTTCACCAATTGATTTGAAATTAGTAAAAGCAAAATTCCTTAGACCTACTCCATCCGGTAATAAGATGAAAATTTTTTTCTTCATTTAAAACACTAATTTACTATTTAAAAAGATATTCCCATTCGGTATTTGAGAACTGTTTTTTTAACTCGTGATAGTTCTCTATTAAATTTGAAAGTGGTTCTGGATTTTGTTTTTTCATAACAGTTTCTATACTTTCAAAAACTAACCCTAATGATGAATAAACATTGGTCATAGTCTTTTTTCTGTTTGAGATTAGATCTTCGTAACTAACTTCGATATAATTCCTATCAGAAAAATCATTTCTGGTTTTTTCCTCAAAAGACTTTATTTTTTTAAAAGTATCCAGACAATCTTCATAATCTAAATGAACCACTTTGTCGTTTAAAGCAAAGTTATGTGTCCTATCAATATTTTCTGTCCATTTTTTTGTTTTCTCTCCAATTTTTTGAGATGTATAGGCCTCTAACAAATTATGTCTTACCAGGTGAACTATACTAATAGACTTGTCTTCTTTTATATATTCCCAAACCGATTTATCATAATCAAATGGATGATAATAAAAAAGCTTAAATCCAGCCTGTATTATTCGCCGAGGTTTTTTTGAGAAAAAAGAATCCCAAACTTGCTTACAACTTTTACCGTTTAAAACCTTAAATAGTTCTCCTTCGCATTGAATATTAGAATGTTTATCCAATAGAACCATTAATAAGGTTGACCCTGTTCGCGACCGACTTATTACAACATATTTATTATAATCTTTACTACCAAATATGTTGTTTTTAAATTCTCTCTTTGATTCTAAAAATTTACTATAAGCAGGTTTGAGGCTTTTTAAATATTTACTCATTTTGTTAAATCCAAAATTAAAAAGAATTATACTTTTTGATTTTTCAACTTATCGCGTTGTACCTGTTCTATTGGCAAAATATCTTGATTTTTATAATCTAACGATTTAAAAACCGCATTTAAATCTCTGGATAATTTACGTAAACCCATTGGTTCTAATGAAGCTGCATGGTCGGTTCCCTTCCAGGTTCTGTCAATTGTATAATGTCTCTCAACAATATTAGCTCCCAAAGTATAGGCAGCTACATCTACAGCTATTCCTAAATGATGTCCAGAAAAACCAACGTGTTTAACTTCGTCTCCATACTTGTTTATTAATAGACTAATATCCAACAAGCATACATCTTCAAAAGGAACAGGATAACCAGATGTACAATTATAAAGTACCAGATCTTTATTTCTATTATAGTTTTTAAATTGTTGAACCAATTCATCTATTTCTTCTTTTGTGGTCATTCCTGTAGATACATGTATTTCTCCAAAATAGTTTTGACATAACCATGTTAGCATCTCATCATTATTATTGCATGCTGAAGGAATTTTTATAAACTTAGGATTTAAGGATGCAATCTCTTTTGCAGATGTTAAATCCCAAACAGATGTAGAATACGTGATGCCAATTTCTTCGCAAAATGTTTTTAAGTGTTTATGTTGATGGATATCAAATTCCAAATACTCTCTGTGTAAACCATAAGTATCACCATATGAATTTGCTAGATTAGGATGCGGTTGATTATATTGCTCTTCTGTTAATAGTTCTTTGTTGTTCCGTTTTTGAAATTTAATGGCATCTACATTGCAAAAAATCTTAGCTACTTTAATAAGCTCCTTGGCTATTTCTAAATCACCTTTATGGTTGCATCCTATTTCGGCAATAATAAATGGTTTTTTGTATGATTTCATGAATTTTCTATCTTTTACCATAAGGGAACTCTATTTATAAGTAACGTTTATTGTAATTAATAATAAATTCACAAGCAGCTCTTATAGCGCCATTACCAGAGTTTTTAGGTAATATCATGTCTGCATGGTGTTTTAGTATAGTAGTTGCATTATTTGGTACAAAAGACCAACCAACACTACAAATATTAGTTAAATCATTAACATCATCTCCTATATATGCTATGTTATTCATTGATAAAGATTTTTTCTTACTTATACTTTTTAACAATGAATATTTATCTTTAACTCCTAAATAAACATTATCTATTTTAAGCTTTTTCATTCTCTTTGCAACTATTTCTGAGTCTTCTGACGTCATGACCATAACATCAACATCATGCTCTCTTAAAATTTCCAAACCCATTCCATCTCTCATATCAAAATTCTTAGAAAGCTCCCCATCTTTATTATAGCTAACTGAGCCATCAGTAAAAACGCCGTCAACATCTAATATTAGATGAGTAATTTTATCGGTCTGTTTGTTTCTTTTTTGACGCTGAATTAAAAGTTGTTCAACTATTATCCAATCAGACTCGCTATCGACTTCATATAGGGATTCATCAGACATTTCTACAACCGCTATTTTTCCTCCAATTCTGTTTTTAGTTGCTTGAAGTGATTCCTTAGTAGTCGCATAAACTGCTCCATTTTCTACTAACAAACCATCAAAATCCTGCCTACGAGGTCTTTTAAAGATATCATAGTTAATAGAAGTTCCCTCTTTTTTCCA
>RCNB010000851.1_pt1 | contig 19903 bp, 17 predicted proteins | sample 2041321 | NCBI WGS metagenome assembly RCNB01 (sample SAMN09708232, study PRJNA481090) | Marine sediment metagenome, whole genome shotgun sequencing project. | reverse complement strand
CCCCCCCCGGGGGGGTCGTCGAGTTCGACCATTGTTCGCTGCCCTGCCTTGACCCACGCGGCCTGCCGTTCAAATACTTCGGCTATCACCCAAATGGTATCCAGCTTAGCTACGGACATGATTTCAGTTGCCGGCGTGACATAAATACCTTCACGGACGCCCAGATGTGCGATGACACCATCTGTCTCCGCGTACACCCGGGTCAGCCGTCGAATAGTGCGCTCTTTTTCGAGTCGAGCGACATCACTGCCCGTCACGCCCATTGACGCCAGACGCCCCCGTGAGGCCTTCAATAACAGCGTGTTGCCGCTGCGTAACGCAACGAGGTATTCCTCTTGTGCGTTGACCAGCGTCGGCGAATACAGCTCGAACAGCAATTGCCCTTTTTTTACCGGATCGCCGCTCGCCTTGGTCGCAAGCTTCTCAACCCAGCCGTCTACTCTCGTATGTACGTGTTGAACCGTGTCCTCGTCGTAGCCCACATATCCCACAGTCTCGATTCGCCGCGATAGCTCACCACGCTGAGCTCTCACAGTGCGCACTCCCAGGTTATTTACGATCGTCGGATCGATTTTGATCACGCCAGGTTGAGCGTCGACTTCGTCTGCGTACACAGGAGCGAGGTCCATCCCCATCGGGGACTTGCCAGGCTCATCCCGGCGGTAGTTCGGGTCCATTGGTGCAACCCAATACAGCACTTGGCGTTCGACATCGTTTACGGTGTCGCCGGATTTGGCTGGCGACAAGTTCATCGCTCGGCCAATCAAAATGCCAACTATGACCGCCGCAACGATCGTGGCGGCAATTGAAATGATCTTGTTCATTGTGAAAATCCTCCGAGGTTGGCGAGCACGGCATAACTTTGCGCACGTTCAACCTGCAGGCGAATGTGATCAATGCGGGTGTTTAGATCGTCGATATAGCCACGCATCACGTCAGCAAAATCTCCCCGGTCACTCTGATAACCGAGCAACGAGGCTTCGGCATGATCCTTGGCCTGATTCAGAATGCGGGTGTCGTAAAGAGATAGCCGTCGCGTCAGATCCTGCCATCGCGCGTACTCTGCACGAAGCTGGCTTTGCAGAGCCCGCCGGGTCTGCTCCCGGCTCGACTTTGCTGCACTTCGTTCCTGCAAGGCAGCGGACAGCGTGCTATCGACCGACTTCCTGCGCAAGAAGGGCAAGCCAACCGTCACGCCCAGAGTGACGAAGTCAGAACGCGGTGCTCCCGCTGGCAAGAAACCATCGCGATAACTGTATCCAAGGTCCAGTGCCCAGCCCGGTTTGGAGCGTTCGTTGGCCAGATCGACGCCCGCATCGCGGACCTCAATCTGCGAATCCGCCGCTCGCATCACCGGATGTTGTTGCAGCATTGCCTGGATCGATTCAAGCGTCGGAATCTGGTCCCAGCTCGGCAGTTTTCTGGCCACCGGACGCGTAGTAGCGTCCTGACCGATCCACTCGCCAAGTGACGCTCGTGCTCGGGAGCGCTGTCGCTCGATATCAATAAGCCGATCGTCGAGTCGGCTCAGCTCAAGCTCCGCACGCAATACGTCCTGCTGACTTTTTCGGCCAACTGCGTATAACGATCGCGTGATCGTCGCGAGATCATCAAAGAGGGGCCGCGATTCCAAGACCAGGCCGTGTGCGCTCTCCCAATAATAGAGGTCGAACCAGGCACTTCGTGCTGCAGTCAGGACATCGCGCCCCCTCGCCTCGGCGTTCTCATTCATCTCGCTGGCGAGAAGATCGAATCGCCGTGTATTGATTGATCGTGTCTTGCCCGCTGGAAAAGCCTGTCGCAGCCCAACGGCCGCCTGCGTCATGCCCTCAGTCGTGAACCCGCCGGACTGGACAGGGAAATTATTGAGGCCAATCCGAAGCGTCGGAACAGGCAACTCGCCGGCGGCTACGCCACGCTCTCTGAGTGCGACGGCCCTGGCCTGCAGTGCTTGCTGACCGGGTTCGGCAGAAAGTGCCCGATCCTCGGCCTCAGCCAGGGTCAGAGGATTGGTGTGTTGCGCAATAACAGGCAACGAAATGAATGTCGTTACGACGAGCAACAATGTTCGGCGAATGGTTATGTACTCGAGCGTCTGCCCGAAGGGGAAATACATCAGAAAAACTCCTGCGTTGAAACCGGGGAAAAAGCGGCTTACAGCGGGAAGCTTTCTATTTCAGATAGACGCAGAAGAGTTTGTGAAGCGGTGGGGAATGATTGCCGGGATCGGGCGGTTTTTTCGCCTGCCAGCTCGAAGCCACAGACGGCAAAGAGGGCCAGGCGGAAGCAGTCGTCGCGACCAGCACATCATCTGAACCCTCGAACTTTCCATCACGCTTGTCCAGCGTGGCGTCGTCAAGATCGCAGCAATCTGCCTGCTGCATTTCGATCGTCGACGGACAGCAGTCGTGCCCTTGATCGGGTACTTCCAGCGCCATCGCGCAGGGCAATAGCGCCAGATTCAGCCAAAACGCCAGCAACACCGCGATTCCCCTTCGGGAAGGCAGCACGCTGAAGCATTTTGCAAATCGCTGAATCATAAGGACCTTTTTAGTCCTTCTGCCGGCCGGACGCAAGGAAACCGGTCAGGTTTTTGGCCCGATATGGACATCTCCGCGCTCCGCCGCCAGCGCGACCTGCTTTCGCCGCTCTTCAAGACGGGCGAGCCGGTCCTCATCCGCTTCGTTCACGCACTGGGGGCAGGAAACACCTTCCCGGTAGTCCGGCGACGCGAGGTCCTCGGTGCTCAAGGGGCGGCGACAGGCGTGGCATTGCACATAGCCACCTTCGGCGAGATCTCGATCGACTGCCACGCGAGTGTCAAAAACAAAACACTCGCCGTCCCATTTATTGTCTTCTTCGTCGACCTCGGTCAGATAATTCAAAATTCCGCCCTGCAGGTGATAGACCTCGTCAAAACCCAGCTCAAGCATGAGTGCCGTTGCCTTTTCGCAGCGAATTCCGCCAGTACAAAACATAGCCAAGGGCCGGTCGGTCGATTGTTCCGCGAGTTGTTTGGCGAACTCCGGGAATTCCCGAAAGCTGTCATTTCCGGGATCGATGGCGCCAGGAAACGTCCCCACTTCGACCTCATAGTGATTTCGCGTGTCGATCACAAGGACTTCCGGATCTGAAATCAGGTCGTTCCAGCGCTCGGCATCCACGTGCTTCCCGGTTCCTTTGTGCGGCAAAATGTCCGGGCGTCCGAGCGTCACGATTTCTTTTTTGACTTTGACCCGCATCTTTCGAAACGGTGCTTCTTCAGCGTCAGTCCAACGCGCATCCAGTTCTTCTGCAATGTCGAAGCGGTCACGAATCCAGTCCATTACCGTTCGAACAGAGCCTTCGTTTCCAGCCAGCGTACCGTTAAAGCCTTCGGCCGCGACGAGCATGGTGCCAAGGAGAGATTCCTGATCGCAAAGGGCCTTTAGGTCATCTCTGAAGGATTCCGGATCCTCTAGATCCAGGAAGCGGTAAAGCGATACAACTTTCATGATTTCTTAGGTGTCAGTGACCGTGAGTGACAGAATGCTGTGACGAATTTCTTCGCCCAGGACGAGTCGTGCATCGGCGCCGATATTCGTGAGGTCGTCGTCGAATTCGATGAGACCATCGGAACTCCGTCTCAGAACCTCAAAATCCTGCAAAGTGCGTATGAAATCATGAAACAGCGTCTTGTTAAAGAAGTCCGGCGAATGCAATCCGTAAATCATCGTCAGGCGCTCGGCGCTCTGCTGGCACATGGTCTCAAGACGACCTCGCGACAACACACCGGAACCGTTGTGGACCAGGATTGCAATGACGAGATAGAAGCGTTGCAACATCGGCACCATGGACTGACCCAGCATTAGCAGCTGGAATGCTTTCTCGGAGCCGGCCGGCGGCCGAATCAGAGTCTTCTTACGGGCACCATAGCTAAGAATATCCAAATCGATCAGCGACTTGATCGCCTCGGTAGTCACCTTGTCGATGTCACCCTGATCCCATTTCAGGCACAGCTCTTTTTTCATGAACGGATAGATCAGTTTGACGAGGCGCTGCAATTCCGCGTGCTCAAGCTTCTGGCCCTGGATGAAGCAGCACGCAACGGCGGCCGGCACCGCCAGCAGATGAATGATGTTATTGCGAAAATAGGTCATCAAAACCGCTGTATGTTCGGTCATGTGAACGACTTCGCCCATCGGATGCGCAGAGCGGGTAATGACCTCGAGTTTTTCGCCATGCTCGATAATCTGATCCGGGCTCATATCCGGCATTGTGACCAAATCGGAATATTTGAAGCGCTTCAGGATTCTCAGACTAAGATCGAGCTGCCGACGTAACTCATCGACCCCGATCTTCTGTTTCGGCGTCGCAAGGAGCACATAGGCCAGCAAACTGATCGGTGTAACAGCGGCTGCGGAATTAATGCCCTGCATAATTTCCGTACCAAGATCATCCACAATCTCAGCCAGCCAGGGTGGGCGCTCACCGTTTTCGGGCTTATGTTCGCGCCAATCCGGATGCAAGCGATCCAGAACTGATTCCAGCTCTATGGGTTCCGCGATGTTTACGTAGACTTTGCCGAACTGTTCCTTGAGCGACTTGATCGAACTGATAAGCCCTCCGATCGTTTCCTTCTTCTTCTGCGCGCCGCCCAGTTCACCGATAAAGGAATCACCTTCAATCAATTTTTCGTAACCGAAATAGACTGGGACAAAGACGATCGGACGTTGTGGGCTCTTGATATAGGAATTCACCGTCATCACCAGCATGCCGCCCTTCGGCGCTAACAACCGGCCTGTGCGACTGCGTCCGCCTTCAACGAAATACTCCATCGAATGCCCTTTCACGAGCACCTGGTTGATATAGGCATCGAACACCGTGGCATACAAGCGGTTGCCTTTGAAGCTGCGGCGCAGAAAAAACGCGCCGCCGCGGCGAAGAATCCCGCCAACAAAGGGCATATTCAGATTGATGCCAGCGGCGACATGCGGCAGGTGCAGCCCATTCTCATACGTCACATAGCCGAGCAAGAGGTAGTCAATGTGACTGCGGTGACAGGGAACGTAAATGACTTCCTTGTCTTTCGCGACGTCATGCAGGCGCGACATGTGATTGACTTCAACGCCATCGTAAATTCGATTCCACAGCCATCTCAAAACGCGAACGAGAATGCGAATCGTGGGGTAGGAAATATCCGCCGCTATTTCCAGGGCATATTTCTCGGCTTTGCGCCGGGCTACCTCCTGCTTTCGATAATCGTCACCAGCCTCTGCGACGATGGCGCGCCGAACGTCCGGCTGCCGCAAGACTTGTTTTACGAGCGTTCGACGATGTGAGAGGTCCGGGCCAACTGTCGCTGTACGCCGCTGACGAAAATGCACGCGGAGAATTCGTGACACTTTTCGAACAGCAATATTGGCTTCAATGTCACCTGTGCAGATCGACCGGATGGGTAAGGCGTGACTGAAACGCAGCAATGTGTCGCGACCGTGTAACAGGGTGGTGAAGAACTTTCGGGTTCGACCGATGATTTCCCAGTTTTCCGACAACATCAGCTTGAAGAACGAATGTTCTTTCTCGGGTGATCGACCCCAATAAATTGCGACGGGGATCAGAAGCAGTTCCTGCTCGCAGTGGTCTGCGCCTTCGACGAGGCGCCTGAGACGCTTGGAACTCTTCGTGCTCGGTCGGCGTGCCCAAAAGCCGCTATGGCGTCGCATGACGACAAAGCGCTTCGATTCCCGAACACCGCAAAACTCGAAGGGTTCGGTCGGTGACGGCAACCCGTTTTCGGCGCAGGCTTTCTCGAGCGCTAATACATCGGCCAGCCCGCCTGTTTCCAGAACGTAGCAAACAGCCGCCTTGTCGTCGGTAATGTAATCGGCAGGCGCGTTCGGCTGTATGGCTGGCCGCGCCCAGGTCGAAAACACCTTCCCGGACGCCCAGTAAAGCGGGCGAAGAATGAATCCTGCGATGTTCATGGTGATTGATTCTACCCAAAAGATCGCGCCAGCAGGCCGTTGACATTTGAGAAAATTCAGCACTCAAATTACCGTAGACTCTCCGGACGCAGTCCAACCGGGAAAAGCATGATTCGATTTGTCGTTTTTTTGATGCTCAGCGCACCGACGCTGGCGCTCGCGGAATCTGAGGTTTATCTGCAGGTTCTTGGTATCGCTCAGGACGCAGGATATCCGCAGACGAATTGCTACCGGCCACATTGCATGCGCGCCTGGGAAAACAAGGCTCTGCGCCGACTGACGAGTTCTATCGCCGTTGTCGATACCGACGCAAAAACGAAATACCTGTTTGACGCGACACCGGATATGCGCGAGCAACTCTTCGGATTACACCAGTCCGCACCGGATACTGAGTACTTGCTGGATGGCGTATTCCTGACCCACGCGCACATGGGGCATTACACGGGACTCATGCACTTCGGCCGTGAAGCCGTCGGCGCACGAGGCATTCCTGTTTACGCCATGCCGCGCATGTTCGAGTTCTTGACCCATAATGGTCCGTGGGGTCAGTTGGTCGAGCTGGGGAATATTGAGCTCAGACCGCTATCCGATCGCAAGCAGGTCGGTCTCAATTCACGTCTTGTGGTCACACCGCTGGAAGTACCGCATCGTCCGGAGTATTCCGAAACGGTGGGTTACAGGATCGACGGCCCGAATAAATCCGCCGTCTTCATCCCCGACATTGATAAATGGGAGGATTGGACGACGGATATTCGTGACGTCATTCGCTCGGTCGACTACGCACTGCTCGACGCGAGCTTTTTTGCAGACGGCGAACTGAAGGGGCGCGACATGAGTGTGATCAAACACCCCTTCGTATCGGAAAGCATGGACTTGTTCGATTCTCTAACGGAGGACGAGAAGTCTCGCGTGATCTTCATACACATGAATCACACAAATCCGTTGTTGATCGATGGCAGTCCGGCGCAAGCCGAGGTTACCCGTCGCGGTTATCGATTTGCCCGTGAAGGCATGCGACTACCGCTGTAAGCGTTCGACCTAGTCGCCGGTAGCGTCTTCAGCCTCTTCAACCGCTTCGTCGACGGCTTCTTTGCCCTTTTCGAGCAGGTCACCGACGCCTTCAGCATCTCCCATGACGTCCTTCATGGCGCCAACAGCGCCATCAACGCCGCCTTCAACTGCATCGGCCGCATCGGCCGCCATATCCATGCCGTCTTCGGCCACATCCGCCGCTGCGTCTGCCGCTTCTTCGGCCATCTCTCCAGCTGATTCCATGGCGTCTTCGGCCGTATTGCTGGCATCGTCGGCTCCGCAGGCGAACAGGGCCAGACTCGCGAGTAAGATAAGTAGGTTTTTCATGTTTTTCTCCCTAAGGTTTGAGCGCTTGTTGTAGTTTTGATGAATCGTTCAAGGTATTCGTTGATTTCGCCGATGTTATCCGTCAAACGATGATCCCCGTCGACGAAGTGTAACGTTGCAGAACAGCTGCGCGCGAACCGAATACTGTTTTCAACCGGGACGATATCATCATGCCAGCCGTGCACGATACAAATTGGCATTGTCGGCGGCGGCGGCGTCAGGTCCTCATAGCCTTCCATGAAATACGCTGGAGCTAGTACGAAAAGGCCTGCGGCGCCCAAAGCCTCCGCTGCTGCTGTCGCTACATGCCCGCCCATACTCGAGCCCACCAGAATAAGTGAGTCGTCTATTTCCGCGCATTCCCGCAACAATTTCTCAACTCGGTCGGTCGGATCCGCGATACCCTGATAGTCGATACTATCGACCGAGCAGCCCAATCCCTTGGCCGCTTCGGACATTGCCCGAATCTTGGTGCCCCACGGGCCGCTTTCCTGCCCATGCGAAAAAATTACCATTGTCATACGAGTATCCCGTCCCCTGTGTCGCAGAGTTCTTCAATATGTCTGACCAGCAGCCAGTCGCGATCCTGGCCCCAGACAACAAAGTCTCCCATTCGTATCGTCGGAACGCCCCACGACCCGGAGTCCATCATCGATTCGCGATGGACCTCTTCTTCCTCCCGCCAATCATCGCCCTGCATGGCCGCTTTCGCCTCCGGCCAAAACAGGCCTGAGCGTCCGGTCACCTTTCGCATTCCGGGATCGGTCGCAACATCGATGGCCTCGGCCCAAATCGCGCGACCCGCGTTCAGTAGAAAATCACGCTCTCGATGTTCGGACTCAGCGTAACGAAACAGCGCGAGACAACGCTCGACGCCGCTCCCAACTGGATCGGCAAAATTGCCGAAAGGAACATTTCGACGAATGGCTTCACGAAAAGCGTCCTTGATGACGTAAAGCAGCTTCGCTCGCGGTACCGGCATACCGCGCATAACCATCGGCAATACGGGTCGCACTTTCAACTCGATACCGAATGCATCGGCAATCGCAAATGTCTGCTCCAGCGCGACATAGGAATACGGGCTGCGGAAAGAGTAAAAAAACTCTATCGGTGGCAGTTTCTTTGCCGCTGACGGGGGCTTGATCGGTAGCGATATTTTCATCGTTTGCTCGATCGACGCCAATAGCGGATCCGGCGTATCGCTTGAGGCCGCCCCTAATTCACTAAGGCGATCCAGTAGGTAGTGCAGACGATCGACACCCCAAAACCACTCCCCGGCATAGTGCAGCATCGCGGTGTTGTAGTGGCCGAGTTTGTCCAGAAGTCTCTGTGAATCGCGGACGACGGTTGCGGCCACGCCTTCATCCGTCGCGGCGCTGCTCATACTCGCGGCAGCCGCGCTGTCGCCCCGCCAAAACACTTCAAGCGCCTGAATCAGATCATTATCGAAAGCATCTGTACCCTGCAACGCAGCGATTGAGTTTGTTAATCCAACACGGTATTCGGTCGGCGGCAAGCTGCCTCTGTCGAGAAACGGAATGCCGAGCTCGTGCGCCAAAAGTGTGCAGTCGGCAACAGCGTATTCGGCCAGCATTTCGGGTGCAGGCTGATAATCGTCACCTTTCGCCTGCGTGAGATAAAGACGAAGTTCGACGTCGAAGTTCGCTGCCAGACTGGGCAGATAATGCGAGAGGATGTAGGAATACGGGTCGTCAAGCTGCAGAAATACCGATACGACATGAGCTCGTCCGGTGATCTGACGGCGCTTCTCGGATAACCAACGACGAAAGCGGTCCATGCGGCGATTCAGGACAATACCGAGCATCAGCGAGCGGATCCTTCTTTCGAGAGTCATTCTTCGTCCCACATCGAGCTCGGTTTCCAGAGTATCTCATCGAGGCCAGGCTCCCAGCGATATTTCCTCATGTCGACCTTGCCGTTGATCAACGGCACGCCCTCTTCGGCGAGACGATCCCGTTGCGTTTTGAAATACCGACTGTTCGGGTCGAATGCGCTTTTTCCCGACGATGTGATGACCCGGTGCCAAGGCAGTTCCAGATCCTTCGGTGTGTGACGCAGCGCATACCCAACCTGACGTGCGCCACGCGGAATGCCCGAAATCTCCGCTATCTGACCGTAGTTCGCAACGCTGCCTTTCGGTATGTCCTGAATGGTCTCCCAGATTCGTCGCATGCGCGTTTCGCGATCGAGAGCGCTCACCCTACTTCAGACCAAGTCGTGTCTGGATCTCACGTTTTGCATCGCTTAACACGGTATCGCGATCGAGTGAATCCAGAATATGTTTGACCACAACTTTCGGACCGCCATCACCCCAGGACTTACCCTTCGCCAGGTATTCAGCGGCCGCCTGGCCGACTAAGTAGGTGCTGTAATAGGCAATCGAGCCCTGCGCCCCCGCCGTCAGAATGGTCGACAGTCCGATCGTCCCGACCTTTAACGCACTCGACACGAAGTGCAATGCCCAGACAGTCCCCATCAAAGCAGCAGACTCAGCCATGATGACTTTGACGATCGATCCGGCTTCCTTCTTATTTAACGGCAGGTCATAGACTTTGGAGAGGTGCACCACCATCCCGACATCGATAAAAGCAGCCGCGAACAAGTCGGCGACGGGTACTGGATTGAACGCGACCGCGATTCCCTTGGCGACGCAGTAGGTTCGAACCAACCTTTCCCCGACCTCTCGTCTGGCGGCCAATATGCGCCGCCCAACCTGATCCGACAGATCCGCGGCGAACAAACTGGCATTGAGGGCCGCCAATGTCTTGCCTTCGGCTTCGAGAATGTCCCATAGCTTCAGTCTGAGAGCGTCTATGTCCGGCTCGCGAGTTCGCTGCGTTTCCTCTTCGTTTCCGTCTTCGCTTATTTCCAAAACGACTTGTGGGCGCGGCTGTGCAGCAACCGAAATAACGTACTCAGGATCAATAACGCCATCGGTCTTGTCGCGTACCGACTTCAACAACGCCTCGCGTTCATCGCCGGTATAGAGATCGGACTTGTTTAGCGCTACGAGTATGGGCCTGCCCTCAGCAATCGCCGCTTTCAGTGCGTCGAGCTCCGTATCGGTGATGTCTCCATCAATGACGAAGATCACCAGATCTGACCGACCAGCGATCTCGCGTGCCAGAGACTCTCTATCCTCGCCACCCGCTTCGTCGAGGCCGGGAGTATCGATCAGGAATACGCCGCCAGCATCGATCTCGTTCCATGCATGCATTGACGAGTGCCGGGTTTCCCCGTGCACGGGACTAACGGAGAATTTTTCTTCGCCGATGAGTGCATTCAATAGCGAGGATTTACCGGTGCTGACGCGGCCGAATACTGACAGGTGCAAATGTCCGTGATCAATCTTGTCGAGCATCGCCTGGACCGCATCGTAATCATGGGACAAGGACTCTCGAACGCCCGCCGGAAGACGCGCGTCATTGATGAGATCGCGCAAGCTCTCGCGCGCCAGACCAAGGTGCCCTGCACCATCGTCCCCGACCTGTTCAGTCGGTTTTTTCGTCCAGCGCCATTTTGGCAATACGGCGAACGCCCGCTTCCAAATGCTCACTGATACCTTCCTCGAATTCTCTCGCCGCGGCTTCAGGAACCAGCTCGCCGTGACGCGTCAATGTAAGAACCAGGCTGCGACCCAGCGCGTCGAAAATCAAACCATAGGCCACCGCGTGCGCAAGACCGCCAACAACTGTACCCAAGCCGGGAAATGCTTTCAGCCCATTTCCTGCCACAGCCAACGATAGAGGCAATGCACGACCAACTCGGCTCTGGCCAAGCGATAGAAACTCCTCGATGTCCAGATCGCGCGGCGCGGCACCGTAAATTTTGCAGAGCTCCTGCGTCATCGTGGTACCGATATAGCCCTGCACCAAAATATCAGTACCCGGACTCACAGCGGCCATTGCACCGATGACTGCCTTCCGTGTTGCATTTCGAATGATCTGTTCCGAGCGCTGCAAGCGGTACTCGCCCTCCGCGACGGCCAGCTTTTCCGCCGCGATCTGAAATACGGCCCGCTCCCGGCGCGCATCGAGTTTTTGCGTTTCGTCACCGAGAAGTCGATTGATTGCGACAACCAGCACACCGATATCGGCCGGGCGTTCTCGCCGCGCCGTCCCTTCGCTGCCATCCTCGAGACGTTCGATGACTTCTGTCTCTCCGCCGGCGCTGACCGCCACGACATGATCACGTTGAAACTCGCCACCAAGATCTTCGATGCGTTCCAGCAGCTTCTGCAACAATGCGGCCTGCTCATCGGCCGAGTATCGATCCGCTTTGTTCAACACCAGGACGATTGGTTTCTCAAAGGCAAGCAGCTGTTTGATCGCATTCAGTTCGGCACGAGTCAGGTCGCTATCGCAAACGAACAGCACCAGATGGGATCGCTTCGCCTCCTCGGTCGCCACTTCATCAAGACCGTCTTCGTGACCGCCGGTACCCGGAACGTCCGTTAACAGGATTTCTGTTCCGGTCTCATCACGCCAGCGATAATTGCGTACGTCGACGGTGGAACCGCCGACGACATCGATTACGACGTTAGCGTCCGGAACCAACGCCTTGATCAGCGAACTCTTGCCGGCGCTGATTTCACCGAAAAAGCACAGGTGAATCGCGCCGGTGGCCTGACGCGCAGCGAGGTTCTGCAATTCGGACTGCGCGTCGCCGGTGTCAACTCCCGCCGCCTGCGCTTGTTGAAGTCGTTCCTTGATATCGCTTTTCGAAAGCGATTTTAGCGGTTTATGCGGTGCTATTTTCTTCTTGACCACCAGTCGCCACACAAGCCACGCAGTCGCTATCGCGAGAACCACCATGACGCCGATGTATCCATAAAGAAAAACTGCCGGACCTTCTCTCAGCCGGTCCCATACGTTTAGCGCTGATTCTGTGACGAACAGCAGCGCCCCGGTCGCGACGACGAAGACCAGTGCGACAAGGACCGCGATTGCGATCCGGATGAAGCGATCGAGTTTCATAAGACGATTACGATACCGCAATTACGGTGGCAGTGACCTTATATGGCCATATAGGGTCACTGTCACCGTATATCGATGCGGTTGCGTTAGCTCCTGCTACTGCGATTCTATCCAGCGATCGATCTTGGCTTCGAGTATCGACAGGGGCATCGCGCCGTCTTTGAGCACTTGTGTGTGGAAGTCCTTAACGTTGAATTTTTCGCCCAGAGCCGCTTCCGCCTTATTGCGAATCGCGCGGATCTTGAGCTGCCCGACCTTGTAGGCGAGCGCCTGGCCCGGAATTGCCATGAATCTCTCGGCCTCTGAAACCGCACGTACTTCAGCGACCGCCGAATTCGCGAACATGTAGTCCAGGACTTCCTGACGCGACCATCCCTTCGCGTGAATACCGGTATCCACGACCAGGCGGATCGACCGCCACAGCTCGGCATTCAAACCACCGAAATACTGATAGGGGTCGGTATACACGCCAATTTCTTTACCAAGTGACTCTGCGTACAGCCCCCATCCTTCGGAATAGGCCGTGAAACCGCCAAAGCGACGAAAACTCGGCAGCAATTCGTTTTCCTGCTGGATCATGATTTGAAAATGATGCCCAGGAATCGCCTCGTGCAGGAACAGAGACTCCATTGCCCATTTGCCGCGCGCCTTGATGTCATAGGTGTTTGCATAAAAAATGCCGGGTCGCGATCCGTCAGGCGTTCCGGACTGGTATGAACCTTTGGATGCGGACGCTTCACGGAATGCCTCGACCCGTCGCACCTCAAATTCCGATTTCGGCATGAGGTCGAAGAGACTCTTCGACAATTCCGCCACTTTCTCGGACATGTCGCGATAACCCTGAATCATCTCTTCAGGCTCGTCGTAGAAGAACTGCTCATCCGTATTGACGAACTCGAAGAACTCCTTCAGATCGCCTTCGAAACCGACCTCTGCCATTACCTTGTGCATTTCGGATTGAATGCGCGCGACTTCGTCGAGACCAATCTGATGAATCTCGTCGGGAGACATGTCAGTCGTGGTACGAACTCGCACCATGTACTTGTACCACTCCTCGCCATTCGGCTGGGCGTACAGACCGACCGTCGCGCGCGCGGCACCGATGTACTCATCACCCAGAAAATTACTTAATCGACGGTACGCCGGAATGATCGTGTTGTCGATCTTGTCCTCATACGCTGCGGTCAGTCGTTTGCGGTCTTCGTCACTAAACTCCTGAGGCATGTTCGTGATCGGATTGTAGAAGTTGCTGTCCTTCACATCGTCGACGACGTGTGCGTCAACTTGCGGCACCAGTTTTTCCATGAGGATGCGTGGCTGCGTAACGCCTTGCCGCATGCCTTCCTGCATGTTTGTGATGATCTGGTCGATGTTGACAGAGAACTGATCGGCACGACTCAGGAAGTCGTCGTAGTCTTTGACGGTCTTGAACGGATGCGCACCCGTGCCACTACCGAGCTGCACGAAAAAACTGGTCATCGAGTAGAACTGATTGATCGGCTGCAAATGGAACGGGAACTGATTACCTTCGAGCGATTGCTCGCGATTGATCTTGAACAGGTCGTAACTCAACTGATCCTGATAGTCGAGCTGCTCCCTGTCGATTTCAAGAAGCCTCGCCAGAAATTTTTCATCCATCGCAGTTGCTTCGGCGATGTATTCGGGGCTGTTGGAATTGGCCATACGATCGTTATAGCGATAGTCGCCGATGAACGTTGCGCGCACCGGGTTCATTTCCAGATTGCGCTCAAAGTGCTCGTCGAACAAAGCATGCAAGGTTTCGCCAGCGTTGATATCGGGCGATACACTCGTTTGCGGAGCGGTAGATTCGCCGCACGCGACGACAAGCATGAGGGCAGCGATCATCGCTGCAGCAAGGTTTTTCATTGGGGACCCCTGAATTAGAATCAGGCGATCATAAACCCAAGGTCGCGCTGTGCAAAGTTCGAAAGGTTGGGCGCAACGATATCAAGCTGTGCATCCGGAATTCCGAACCATTTAGCCAGCGTTGCCGCGTATTGGTCCGCTGAAGTTGACGGAATAATGCGCCCGCCACCGACGTCTTCCGGGCCACCGATCTCAAGCGAGGGATAGTCGCCATAGATATCCCGTCCATTGACCGCACCGCCAACGACAAGCTGATTTCCAGCCCAGGCATGATCGGTGCCGTCGCCGTTCGACGTTAAGGTTCTGCCAAAATCCGACTGCGTAAACGCAGTAACACTGTCAGCAACGCCTATGTCGACTGTCGCGTCATAGAAGGCAGTCATTGCCTCGCTGATTCCGCCTAACAAGTTCGGCTGATTCTGGTTCTGGTCGTCATGAGAATCGAATCCGCCAATACCGACGAAGAATATCTGCCGTTGCATCTCAAGTTCAGAGCGACTGGCGATCAACTTTGCAACAGTCGATAGTTGCCTGCCAAGCTGCGAGTTTGGAAAGTTTGTGGTAATGATGCCCGAGTTCTCAGCATTTACGATTGCGGATGAGACCGTATCCGCCGCAGCAACGGCGCGACTCTGGATACTCGCGAATCCGCGCTCGTATATAGAGCCATACTGCGCATCCAGTATTTGCTGAAATGCCCGTTTTTGGTCGAACAGGATGCTTGCAGGATCGTCGGAAAAACCCTCGAATTGCAGAGGACCATTCGCACCCATCACGTAGGCGATCGTAGTGTCTGCCGACTGAAACAGGCTGGTTCCGTCGGTCGACGCGTTAGTCGCCATTTTCTGACCCAGAACTTCATCGCTGATCAGATCCGCAATGCGACCAGCCCATCCGGTGTTACTCGTACCGGCACCCTTTAGCGAGTGCCATTGCGACTGCTGGTCGTTATGCGAAAACAGCTGGGACGGCAGCAAGACGGACTGATTCTGATATTGAGCCTTCGTCGTTGGCACCACCAGCGGTCCGAGATTGGCCACAAACGCCGCGTTGCCAGATTCGAACAAGGCCTGCATTGAAGCCATTGACGGATGCAGACCAAATGCCTCGGAACCTGGCGTCAGTGACACTGGATTGATGGGCAACAAGTCCTCCTGAAGAATGGCGAGATTCTGTCGCGAAGCTTGATACGCGTTGTATTCGGCCGCCGTGTTGGGCACCAGCATATTGAACGAGTCGTTTCCGCCATGCAGAAAAATGCAGACCAGCGCGCGATAATCATCAAACGCCGCTGTTGACCCGACCATTTGTGAATACGCGAGTCCCGGCGAGCTTGCGATGGCTGCCGCCGCGCTACTTTGCAGCAGGAACTTCCGTCGGCTAATTCTGTTCATTTTGTTTCTCCCACCTCGTCTAGCGTTGGTACGCGAACTCGGGCGACGTGACAATAAAATAGAGGGTTTCTGCGACGCGAATAGCCGCATCTGTTTCCGGGACCAGTGCAAGCATGCCTGCAATTTCGTTGCGTAGCGTGCCTGAGATCTGTCCACCCAGAAGCTTGCCAGCGACCGAATCGATCAGCTCATCAATGTTCGTCGCCAGCGCCAACTCCGATTCGAAATTGATATAGACGTCGTCTTCTCCAAGATTCTCATTGAGTGAATTCAACGCGAATACCTGCCCGAACATATAGTTGGTGGTGAAGGTATTCAGATACTCGGTCGCGATCTGCAGCTCCGGTGACACGTTGCCACTGTCTTGTATCTCTCCGGGCGGCGCGTAAAACGGACTGAAGAAATTGAAAACATGAGGCGCCTGCAGGGGGCCCTGTCCGAATATGATGTAAACATAGTCCAGCGGAAAGCTGCCGCTATTTGATGTCGCGCCGTAAGCGCGCCACAACTGCGTTAAGCGCAGCAGCGGCTCCTTGATCTTCCCTGATTGCTCCGTTGCCGCCGCCTGGCGTGCTTCGGTGTCCATGAGAATCGCTTTAACGACGGCACCGAGATCACCCTTTACGCCCGAGCCATTATTGTTGAACACGCCGGCAACCCGGGAAATATACGCGGGCGACGGATTACTCGTCACAAGACGCTGGATAAGACGAATAGCAATGAATGGACCGACATTCGGATGATCGAAGATATTGTCCAGCGCGGCGGATAAATCCGCGGCACCGCCCTGCCCGGCGGGCTGGACAATTCCACCTAACAAGGTTTTGGGGCCGGTATCGTGGAAGTCTTCCCATAGCTCCATCGGTACAACCTGGTTCAGACGCGTTTGACGGCCCTGACGAAACGATGGCGACCCGGCCCAGGTCCAGCCGGTGTAGATGTGCGCGAAGTCTTCAATGATTTCCTGGGTGTATGTCGGAATCGGATTACCGAACGAATCCAGTTTCTGACTTCCGTCGTTGTTGAGTTCAACCAAACCAATTGAAAACAACTGCATCAGCTCGCGCGCATAGTTTTCGTCCGGTCGGATATTGAGAGCAGCGTCTGGTTTCTCATTTCCCAGCATGCTGAGGTAAACGCCCATCGCGGGGTGCAAAGTCACTGCTTCAATCAGATCACGATAATTACCGAAGGCATTGCGTGCCAGAACGTCGTAATAGTCAGCCAGTGCGAAAGGCGAATTATTTAATGCACCCAGTTGCGATACGACCATGATCTCCGACAGTGCGAAGGCGACCCGCTGACGAAGTTGATCTTCACCATTGAGTGAGTTTCTGAACCAGACATCGACGCGGTCTTTTTGAAGCTGAAAATCCATGCCCGGCTGCTGTTGCCCGACAATTTGCATGTGCGGCAATTGCAGTGACGCGGGCTTCGTCATTTGATCGTCGATCCAGCCTTCCTGACGCATCGCGATCACGTCATTCGCTTCGGATTCCGTCGCGCCAAAAGTCGACTGGTTAAGAAGCTGGAATGCCTCAAGTTTTGTCACAGGCGGCGACACTGGCGGCGGTAGAGTTCCCGCCGAACTGCCACCTCCACAGCCAGCGACACCGAGCACCAGTGATGCCATCAGTGAAATCAGTCGATTCATGTTCATCTTCCTGTCCCTCAGATCCCGAATTCCGAGAATCCGATTTCCTTATTGTTTTGCGACTACGGACTCAAGGTAAGCGACTTGCTCGGCCGTAAGCAGGTTTTTTAACTTAACCAGCATCGCCATCTGCTTCTTCTTCACCTGATTCTCGGCCAATAGTGCAGTGGTCGCGTACTTCAATACCTCGGCTTCGCTAACAGGCGTCTTATCCAGTTCCAGCATAAGTGCTTGATAAGCCTCACGCATATCCCATTCGTACTCAGCAATTCCGGACTGAACTTCAATAACGGCAGCACGTATTCCAGTGAACTGTTCCTTCGTTAAATTCAGCTCCGCTTGTTGTTGCAAAATAACGTCCGGCGCGAACAGTTTTCCTTTAAAAACGTCGTCTTTCGCTTGCTGCGCCGACACGGTTCCGACGCTGAGACAGACAACTGCCAGTGAAATAAACATTCCCTTCTTCATAACAACGCTCCTTCATCGGTATTGGTTGACATGTCCGTTGATTCAAACATCCCAGGTAATTCCCGATACATGTCAAATTGATGCTTCGGTAGCAAAGAATCGCTGGGCGCCGACCATTGCGTCGTCGCCGTCAGTTCCTCCACATCCACGTAAATAAACTCGTCTTCCTGCATTGGCAGCAGCGCCACAGCGAATGCGATGAGTGCCCCCGCCGCTGCGAGGCCCGCAAAACGAATTCGGCGGCGATCGCGGGACTGACGTTCCGCCGCCGCGAAAACTGATTCGAAATCCGGCACTTGGGCATCAACCTGCCGTTGCGAGGCTTGCAGTGACACCTGTAATTCCTGATCTTCGCTATTCATTCTCGACTCCGCCCTCAAGACGCGCTCGTAATGCCTTCTTCGCCCGGTCATAGTGCACTCGCCCGGTACCTGTCGTTACACCCATAACGCGAGACGCATCTTCGATGGTCATGTCTCGGCAAAATACGAGTTCGATAACGTCTCGCTGGCGTTGCGGCAGTTTCTGGACTGTCCGCCAAATCTGTGAGTGTTCGGATGTTGCCTCTGCAACGACAGCATCGTCGAACGTATTGCGCCTCACTTCCTGTACAAGCCGCGTTCGCGATGCGACCCGTCGAAAGCGACTTCGTGCAAGATTCTGAACAACGGAAAAGACGAAAGTCTTGAGAGACGATCGTCCCTCGAACTTCGCTTTGCCAGTCAGTAACTCAACGTATGCTTGTTGCACAAGATCCTCCGCTACAGCACGTTCGTAATCGCATCGGGAGAGGGCCCAACCAAATACCTGGTCGTGGATGGCTTCCAGTGCCGATCGAGATATGTGCGAGTTGTTTTCCAGAACATCGTTGTCTCTCATGCCGCCTCCCGATTACTTGGTGGCATGAGGTAGATGTTCATATGACAAGCTTTGAATGCGAATCTATGGCGCGGGCTGTCTTATGGTAAGTCCGAACGCGGTGCTGCCGACGCGAAAGCCGGACGCAGTTTGATGAAGCGTCAACGAGATAGGCTCGTCGCAGCCGACAGGATGAAACACCAACAGAATGGTGATGCCGTGTTCTTCGCTGTCCGAACGATTGCTGACTCCCGCGTCACACTGCACAATAAAATCGTCGTCGGCGAAGGCACCAAGATCATGAAGAGAAGAAAAATAAGTCAAAACCTGTGTGCTCAATCGTTCCGCAAGCGCACTGTCTGCGGATTCGAAAACCGCCCAGCGCGTCGCCCTGATTATCGTATTGATAATTTGCAAACAAAAGCGGCGAACCGACAGCTCTGCATACTTGGCTAGTGCTTCGCTTCCACGGCCCATCGTTACAGACCCCGAGATTCGCGACTTGCCGACCGGTCCATCGACGAGAGCATTCAATCCTGCACGAACCAGCAAATTGAGGTCACCTTCGGCCAGCTTGTGCTCAGGTCGGAGTTGTCTGTGAAGACCTAACCCCTGCTGATTGAGCGACCCCCAGCTTCCGTAGATTCGATCCTGCTTGCACAGCAATCCCGCCATAGCGCCGCCGACAGGGCGCGATACGTCATCGTCGCTGCCACGCTCCCGAACTCTCGGGAAATAGCCGAGCATGTTCGGGCTCGCATACCCCAGATCGCGAACCCCGTTTACGGCATCTTCAGCAGTCTTCCATTGCGGCAGAGGATCAACAATCAAAACCGAACCTCGCTCTCGACTGTAGAGCTCCGCGGCGAGTATTGCCGCAGGCCCAACGTCCCTGCCCTTCCCGCGCGGCGGCAAGTACAGCAGATCGAAGCCTTCAATGTGTTCCAGCGCAAACAAACCGCTTTCTGCACGCCTGGACCCGATCAGGTCATAGTCGGAAAGCTCACATCCGTCTGTTCCGGCTTGCGCATGATCGACGTACGCTGGTTCATAGGACCGACCCGAGACCGTGGTTCTTTCCGGTCGATGTGTTGGATGCGGCTGCTCAACGTGCGCCATTTCCGATGTCAGCAACGCGTCAACAACGAAGCGATCGGAGTCTTCCTGCCACGACAACTCCTTGAAATACTCCTGATCAATGATAGTTCCTGAAGAGGGATTCACTCGTTGTAGAGTGAGGTTAAACAGATCGTCGTTGTCATCATCAATGCCGTCGTAATCGACGGCCGCGCGTATGTATTCTGTTGACCCAGGTTCGAC
>RCNB010000849.1_pt1 | contig 19924 bp, 19 predicted proteins | sample 2041321 | NCBI WGS metagenome assembly RCNB01 (sample SAMN09708232, study PRJNA481090) | Marine sediment metagenome, whole genome shotgun sequencing project. | reverse complement strand
GCCTGGTCCTCCACCGATGGGCTTCCGGGAGAGCTCGATCGCGCTGCTGCCCACTGGGCCGAGGTCTTGGTGACGCGCGACCCCGCAGAGCATTTCGAGTTGCGGGGTCGCTACGTGATGCTCAGTCCCTTTAGGCGGGGCGCCGTTGGAACGCGGCGGCTTGGCGCGTCGATCCGGGAGCGAATGCGCGAACCGGGAGACGGCTCGCCCAGAGTGACACCGATCATCATCGAGCAAAACAGTCATGAACTGCGGGTGAACAATGGAGACTTCGCAATGCTGGTCGACGGTGACCCGCCAATCGCCACGGTCCAGAGCGACGCGGACGGCTTCCTCGACATCGCGGTGGCCAGGCTGCCACAGTTCTCGGACGCCTTTGCGCTGAGCGTTCACAAAGCGCAGGGGTCGGAGTTCGACGAGGTGTTGGTCGTTCTTCCGGACCAAGACGTGCCTCTGTTGACGCGTGAGCTCCTCTACACAGCGGTGAGCCGCGCTCGGGCGCGAGTGCGGATCGTGGGACCGAAGGCCGTCGTCGCCGCAGCACTGGACCGAAGAGCACAGCGACACTCCGGCCTCGTCGACGCGATCGAGCGCGCCGTAGTCTGAGCCAACCTTGCTCGGTGGGGCGCGATTCGGCGTGCGCTTCGCGTCATCTCAACATATATCCAGAGAGTGAAACATGTTTCACTTTGGAGCGGCGGATGGTTGAGTACGACTACATCGTGATTGGCGCAGGTTCGGCGGGAGCCATCGTCGCGAGCCGGCTGGCCGAGGACCCGAGCGCGACCGTCCTCTTGCTGGAAGCCGGTGGCACCGACCGCACCACGCTGGTTCGCAAGCCGGGGATGATCAGCCTGGTGCAACAGGTCAAACAACTGAAGCAGAAGTTCGATTGGGGCTTCACCACAGTACCCCAGCCCAACCTCAACAACCGCTACATCCCTTGCACGCGGGGGAAAGTCCTGGGTGGGTCCAGCTCTGTGAACGGAATGCTCTATCTCCGAGGCAACCAGGAGAACTACAACGCCTGGGCAGCGAGCGGATGTGAGGGTTGGAGCTTCGAGGACGTGCTGCCGTTCTTCAAGAAGCTCGAGAATCACGAAGAGGGGGAGACGGAGTATCACGGCGCCGGCGGACCCATTCAAGTCACCCGGCACCCTGTCGATCAAATCAGCCCGGTGTCCAACGCGTTCGTGAAAGCTGCAGCCGCGGTGTGCGACATCCCCATCGGCGACGACTTCAACGCCGACAACCAAAACTGCGCGAGCATTTATCAGATGTCGGCTAGCAACGGCGTTAGAAGCGGCACCGCCGAAGCGTACATCCAGCCGAGCTTAGAACTCGCGAATTTCCACGTAGAAATGCGCGCCCTGGTGCATCGGGTCGTCGTCGAGAATGGCCGCGCGACGGGCGTCGAATACGAACAGCCGGATGGGATGACGATCGCAAGAGCGAAGCGAGAGGTGATCGTCTCAGGCGGCGCGATCGGCTCACCTCAGATTTTGATGCTCTCGGGCATCGGGCCCGCGGACCATCTTCAAGAACACGGTATCGACGTGGAACTGGACCTTCCCGGGGTCGGCCAGAACCTGCATGATCACCTGTTCTTCCCGATGACCTATCGTTCGCCGACCAGCCTTCACCGCGGCGCAGCACCGCACTTTTTTGCGGGCATGCTGAAGGAGTACCTCTTCGGCAACGGTTGGTTCGGGCGCACGGTGTTCGAGGGCGGGGCTTTCATCAAGAGCCACGCAGGCGCGGCGATTCCGGATATCCAGGTCCACACGCTGCCCTGGGGCTACCCCAGTCCAAACCAAGACGGTCCGGAGCGTCCCTACATCGATCCCGGTCATTGCCTCACCGTCATGCCGACACTGATCTATCCCAAGAGTAGGGGCGAACTCCGGCTGACATCCAATCGTCCCGATCAGACGCCACACATCGACCCCCACTATCTGGAAGCGCCGGAAGATCTCCAACTGATGTTGACCGCGATCCGGAAGTGTCGAGAGATCTGCGCGCATCCTGAGATGGCCGAGCATCTAGGTGAGGAGCTTACGCCCGGGGCCGCGCAAGCGAGCGATGCGGAGCTCACCGAAGAGATCCGACTACGCGCGATGACGGTCTATCATCCGGTGGGTAGCTGCAAGATGGGCGTCGACTCGATGGCAGTCGTCGACCCGAGTCTCAAGGTGCGCGGGATCGAAGGGCTACGCGTCGCCGACGCATCGATCATGCCGGAGGTCACGGGCGGAAACACCAACGCGCCCTGCATGATGATCGGCGAACGGGCCGCGGCCTTGATTCAGAGAGACGCGGGCTAGGCAGCCTGAGGCGGCCACTGGCGACGGATCTTCTGGGCAACCTTCGCTGCTATCTCGCCGTCGATCGGTTGGGTCGGGTCCGCGCCTAGCTGCTTGAGGATCACCTTACAGTGAGCCGGGTTCCAGTTGAGGAGCTTTGCGAGCTCCCTGAGGTCATAAGTATCACTGACTTGCATAGCGCGGTTCCTTTACTGACTGTTAAGTTATAGCGCATAGAGGAACGCGATCCAAGACTTAATTGGCATTTAGTAAATAAGAAGCTGCTCCCAATAAACCCAGCATTATCATGGTGATAATCAACCACCCCGGCCCGCGCCTCTCCGGCGGAGGCTCTGTATCAGGGGAAGGTGCAATCGGAGCCCCCTCGATCGGCTGGGCGGCCAAGAACTCCTCGATCACCTGCCGTGCCTGGGCGATCTGGCCGTCCTCGACCCGGATCTCCGTCCCGTGTCGAAGCCGGTCGGTAATGCCGGGGTACGCGGTGTCGCGGTGATTCACTAGCGCGGCGGCGATGCCCTCAGACTCCAAGGCCTCCTGAAGGGCCAGAGCCTGTACTTCGTCGTCGGTCTCGTAGACGCTTACTGTGTCCATAGTGCTCCTTCGATTGCACAAAAGGGGGGACTGGACAATCGAGCGCGTCGCCGATGGCGCGCAGGAGTTCAGCCTCTTGGTCGGTGACGAGATCGTCGGCCATCACAGCCGCAGAGCACGCGAGTATCAAGGCCTGTTTCAAACGGGGAGCAGCTCCATCATAGCGCTGGAGGGCTCGATCGAGGGCGCTGAGCGTGCATTCGTCCGCCGAGAGGATCGTGCCGATCGGGTCTCCAAGGCGCATCGTCTGCGCCCCATGGCGGAATGCCTGCTTGGCCTGATCTTCAGTTCGGGCGCCCACCCGCGCTAACGTCGAGATCAAGACACGCGCATCAGGCCTCAATGGCGCTTGCGAACGAAACCGAAGTGGGGTTGGACCCGTCCCGTCGAAGTGACGCGCAAGATGACGCCGGATCATGCGGCTCAACGTGTACTCAAACAGATCTATCCGGCGGTCACTCTGCATCAAGGCGTCGATCACCTGACGAAAGCGCTCGTACTCCTCGACAGGCAAGTTTCGGAGCGTCGGAATCACCATGTCGAAGAGCGCAATCTTGTCGGCAGATGAACGACCGCCGGCCTCTGAATGAAAGCGAAGGGTGAGGTCGGCGGTCTGCGGATCGGTGAGCTCGGCTACGCTCATCAACTCGGTGCCACGAAGTACCTCATCCTGTGCGATCAATAGACCGAAGACCATGGCCTGCGCCATCGGGGCCTGGTGCGCGGCGTGAAGCCAGAAATCCGGCAATGCCGAATGAAGCGACCTAGCAAACGCGATCTGCTCTGGGCGCGGGCTTCCGATATGCTGGATTGCCTGGCTTACGGCCTCCTCCGTCGGGGCTTCGGCGAACGTGTGCAGTTGATCGCTCGGCGCATCTGGCGGTGTGCTCATTCCGTCGGAGATATCGGGTAGAGTCACCTCCGGAAACTCACCGTCCCAGAATGGCTCGAGCTTGCGGATGCGGTCGCCGAGCGGAGGATGCGTTCGGAAGATTCCGGCGAACAAACGCATGCGGCGGATCGCGTCCGAGAAGAAGATGTGGCTCGCCTCGTCTGCAGTCGGCGTACTGAGATAAGATCGCGGCGCGACCCCGCCGATTTTCTTGAGAGCGCCCACGAGGCCATCAGGGTCTCGAGTAAACTGGACCGCTGATGCATCGGCAAGGAGTTCGCGCTGCCGAGAGATCGAACTCTGAATCATTCGGCCAAAGAAGACGCCTATCGAGCCGATGGCCAGTAGGCCGATGCCCAATAAAGCGATGCCGCCTCCCTGCTTTTTGCTGGAGCGCATGGAGCCACGGGTGAGAAACCGGCCAACCAGAGCGAGCAAAAATATCCCGTGTAGAAGCCCGATAGCACGGATATTGAGGCGGGAGTCTCCGTTAAGGATGTGGCTGAACTCATGCGCAATCACGCCTTGCAGCTCGTCGCGTCTCAGGAGCTGTAAGGTGCCCTGCGTGACACCGATGACCGCGTCGCTCGTGGTGTTGCCAGCGGCGAATGCGTTGATGCCAGGTTCGCGATCGAGCACGTAGACCTCGGGAACCGGGACGCCTGACGCGATCGCCATCTCTTCAACGACGTTGAGCAGGCGACGTTCGTCGAGCCTCGTTGCGTCGGGATCGACGCGCCGACCACCGAGGCTGAGGGCGACGGCTGGACCTCCGTCTCTGAGCTGGGCGATCTTGTAGAGAGAGCCCAAACCGACCACAGTCGCGGTGCTGGCCAAGGAGAAGAAGAGCACCCCGGGGCTCCACAGCGATTGAGCGATCGCACCTACGCTGTCGTACTCGCCGGTCATGTAGGCGACACCCGCAGCGTCGAACGCCATGGTGTTGTAGAAGATCATCGCGAGGAAGTAGACGGCGACGACGACACCGACGACCGCCCAGGCAAAGAGAAGCAGCAGACGAAAGGTGCGCTTTCGCGCGAGGGCTTGCTCCTCGAAGAAGTCCATGACTTAGAACTGAACTTTGACCGGGGCGCGCTCGACCTCGGTCTCTACCTCGAAGAACTCGGCTCGTTTGAACCCGAATGTGCTCGCCACCAGATTCGACGGCACCATCTCGCACTTGTTGTTGTAGCGCATGACGGAATCGTTGTAGGACTGGCGGGCGAACGCGATTTTGTTCTCGGTGGTCGAAAGCTCCTCGGAGAGCTGCATCATGTTCTGGTTGGCCTTGAGGTCCGGATAGGCCTCCGAGAGTGCGAAGAAGCGGCCGAGGACGCCGCTCAGGCCCGCTTCGGCGCTGGCGAGTCCCCGCATGGCTTGGGCATCGCCGGGGTCGGAGGCAGCCCGAGTGCGGGCGCTTTCGGCGGAATTGCGCGCTGCGATCACTGCTTCGAGGGTCTCTCGCTCGTGCGACAAGTAGCCTTTGGCTGTTTCGACCAGGTTGGGGATCAGGTCGTGCCGGCGCTTGAGTTGCACGTCGATCTGGGCGAACGCGTTCCTAAAGCGGTTCCGAAGATTCACGAGCCCGTTGTAGGTGGCTGCAAACCAGGCGATCAGTAGGAACGCAACCACGAGCAGACCAATCAAGCCAAACATCCCATCCCCTGTCGTCAGAAGTCGCTTTCAGTGTAGGTGCCGACCCATATAAACTCAACTACGCATGGAGTCCGAACGAACAGTCCTGATCACAGGCGCCAGCACGGGCATCGGGCTCGCGATTGCAAGGGCGCTGACCCGGTCGCAGTACAAAGTCTTCCTGACGGCGCGACAAAGTTCGCTTCCACGCTTTGACAGTCATGAAGTCGGCGAGGCCTCCAACATTCGGATCAGATCTCTCGACGTCACCAGCGCGGAACAGCGCGAGGCCATCGTTGCAGAGGCCGATCGCGATTGGGGGGGAATCGACGTCCTGATCAACAACGCAGGCATCTCGTATCGGGCCGTCGTGGAGCACGTCGAAGAGCACGAGCGCCTCGCGCAAATGGACGTGAACTTTCGCTCACCGATGGAGTTGATCCGGCTTGTGCTGCCCGGGATGCGCGCGAAACGAGCCGGCCATGTCATCACGGTGAGCTCGGTAGGTGGCATGATGGCCATGCCCACCATGGCTGCGTACAGCGCTTCGAAGTTCGCGCTCGAAGGGGCGCACGAGGCGCTTTGGTACGAGGTGCGGCCCTGGGGAATACGAGTGAGCTTGGTGCAGCCCGGGTTCGTACATTCCGACGGCTTCCAGAAAGTTCGCTACACCCCGAAGAGCGACCGGTCGGAGCACGAACTCGAGGATCCCTATCACGAACACTACGTCAACATGGCGCCGTTCATCGGCAAGGTGATGAAGTCATCGCGCGCGACACCGAAGTCGGTGGCAAAGGTCGTCCTCAAGACGATGCAGCGAAAGCACCCACCGTTGCGCGTCCCTGCCACCTGGGACGCGTTCGGTTTCTCCGCGCTTCGGCGGATCCTTCCGCGAAGCACCTACCACTGGCTGTTGTACAAGATGCTCCCGCGGGTCGACACCTGGGGCCCCTCACCGAAACGCTTGTCGGCGTTGCCGCCGCCCGAGGACTTCGGGGACTGATCACTTCAGATTGCGTTCGATGTACTTCTTCTTCTCACGTTTGCCCTTTCGTTCGAGGACGGGGGTGAGGAGTCGCCGCATGGACGGTAGCAAGTAAGTGAGCGTCGCTAGCTTCCCACTGAATGCGGGCTTGGTCCGTTCGCGGGTGCCGTCGGCAGCGGAGTCGAGCACCAGGTCGGCGATCTCGTCGGCCGTGCTCATCGGTTGCGAGAACACGAGCGGTGGCACCGTCTCGATATGGCTCGGGTCCAGGATGAATCCCGTCTCGACAGGGCCTGGGGTCACCACGCAAACGTGTACGTTCGTGTCCCGCAACTCTTCGGCCACGGCGAACGAGAAGATTCGAAGGCCGAACTTGGTAGTCGAATACGTGGCTTCGTCGTCGAGTGGAAAGCGACCTGCGAGCGAGGCCACGTTGATGACCGTCCCTGCGCCTTGGGCCCGCATCGTTGGTATGGCGAGCCGCGTGAGCATCATCGGCGCCCGAAGGTTAACGTCGAGAATCTTGAGCATCTCATCCACAGCAAGGTCCTCGAGGGGGCCGCGCGCATTGCGGCCCGCGTTGTTGACCAGCACGTCGATGCTGCCGAAACGCGACTTGGCCTCGTCGAGGAGACGCTGGCACGCGCCGAGGTCTGAAACATCGGTCGGCACCGCGTGCGCCACGTCCGCTCCGAGCTCACCCACCAGTCGTTGAAGAGGCTCTACGCTCCGGGCGGCCACCACTACCCGTGCGCCCTCCGCGACGAACTTCCGGGCGCAGGACTCGCCGATGCCACTGCTCGCGCCGGTGATGACCGCGGTCTTCCCGTCAAACCTACTCATGCGGATGCCTTTCTCGTTTCGAGCATCATTTCACCCAACTTCAGAAATGCTGCGTCGACGCTGTCGCCCGATTTTGCGCTCGCCCGAATCGGATGCCAGGCGAGCTTGTTCGCCGCGTCGACCTGCGACTTGGTCAGGTCGAACTTGCCGGTCAGGTCGATCTTGTTGATCACGAGGACGGCGGGGCGCGAGCCGATGAAACCGCGACCCTTGGTTTGTGCTTCCAACAGATGATCGAGCGTTCCCGCTTTGGTGGCGTCCACGACGAACATGAGGCCCGACGCACCGGATATGAACGAGCGATTGTACTGGCCCCAAGCCTCACTGCCCTCGGGATCCCAGAGCATCATTTCAAGCGACACCTCGCCGATCGCGACGGCGCCTTTGGAGATCTGCATGGCGATGGTCGACTCGTCGCTCGCATCGAAGCGCTGTTCGACGAAGCGCCGAACGAGACTCGATTTTCCTACCCCGGGAGCGCCAAGCAGGCAGACCTTCCGCCTAAGCCGCATTCTCCTGTAGTACGCTAACCGAGGCTCCTAGAGAAGCCCCCGCGAACTCGGGCGTTGTCGGGGCCTTCACCCGCACTCATCGAGAGCGTCGAGTTCGGCGTCGCAGACGTCATCGGCTTCGAGTTCCCGACAAGTGAGCATCGAGAGGCAGTCCGCATAGCTAATCAAAGCTAGCTCGCATCCGGGCCCGAAGAACTCGCGGTACTCGTCTACGTATGCCGTGTAGTAGTCGACGCACTCTTGGACCGTGTAGTCAGTGGGGTAGCACTCCACGAGCGTCATGCAGAACCTTCGGAGGGAGTTGGCGAGGTCTCCGGTGCCACCACTGCCTCCTATGCCCCCGCGGCCTCCAGTGCCGCCGGTTCCCGCAGCTTCGCCTGTCGCACCAGTTCCGCCAGTCCCGTCCGTCGTACCGCCACATCCGGTCAATGCCAACGTGGCCGCTGCAAGTGTGGGAATAACCTTCTTGAACTGAATCATTCCGCCTCCTCGACGGCACACTAACGTTCTGCGAAGGGACGGCCCAAAAAAATTCGGAGCTCTCCGCCGACGGGCCTCGCATTCCGCTCGATTTGACTTAAAGTCGGGCCGATGTCGGAGCAGAAACAGAAGCTTGAGTTCGGTGGGGTTCCCGGGAACTTCGCCATGATCATCGGCCTTCCCGTCTTCACGGCCTATCTCTTCTTTGCGGTCCGCTTCAACGATGGCGCGGTGCTCCCAGGGCCAAACGCCGATTGGGAGGGCTTCCAGCAAGCGATGATGCCGACGGGACGGGCGGCGGTCATCTACGGCTTCTGGTTCGTTCTTCAAGCACTGCTCCAGCACTACGCACCGGGCCGACAAGTGCTGGGCGCCCCGCTTCCCGACGGCGGACGCCTTCCCTATCGAATGAACGGCCTGTTCTCACTCGCCACGTCCTTCATCGTTGTGGGCTTGCTCCACTGGTCTGGCGTGTTCTCGATTCGTGAGTTGCACGACCAGTTCGGCGCCTTGATTAGCGTCATGACAATCTTCTCTTTCGTGTTCAGCGCCTTCCTCTACTGGTACGGCAAGCAGCATGGTCAGGCGCGTCACTTGAGCGGGAAGTTCATCCACGACTTCTGGATGGGCACCGGCCACAACCCGCGTGTTCCGCCTGGCCACGACGGCCTCGACCTGAAGATTTTTTGCGAAGCGCGCCCCGGTCTCATTTTCTGGGTGTTGATCAACACCTCCTTCGCGTACGTCCAGCACGAACAATACGGATTCGTGTCGACTTCGATGATCCTCGTTTGGATCTTCCAGATGTTCTACATCATTGACTACTTCTGGAACGAAGAGGCCATCCTCACGACGATGGACATCAAGCACGAGAACTTCGGCTATATGCTCGCGTTCGGTGACTTGGTTTGGGTTCCGATGACGTACTCGCTGCAAGCGCACTACCTCATCGACCGCGTGCACTCGCTGCCTTGGTGGGGTGCAGTGCTCATCGTCATCACCAACATGCTCGGCCTCTACATCTTCCGCGCGGTCAACCTTCAGAAGCACAAGTTCCGCGGCGACCCTGAGAACGCCAAGATCTGGGGCAAGAAGGCCGAGTACATGCAGACCGCACAGGGCGGGAAATTGTTGCTATCTGGTTTCTGGGGATGGTCGCGTCACTTCAACTACGTCGGCGACATCTTGATGGCGCTGTCCTGGTCACTCCCCTGCCTCTTTGGTTCCGCCCTCCCCTACTTCTACCCAATCTACTTCGCGATCCTGCTCATTCACCGTGAACGCAGAGACCACAACTTCTGCTCCAAAAAGTACGGCGACGACTGGACCCGCTACTGCGAAAAGGTGCCCCACAGAATCATCCCCGGCCTCTACTAAAAAAAGGGGACAGTCCACTTTTTACGTGGGTTAATTGGCTGTAGGCTTCGAGGCCATGGCCCGTACTCCGGTTGTTTCCAAGAAGGTCGAGCGTATCGAGCACGAGCGCCGGGCGCAGACCAGCGACCTGATCGCCGTAGAAGAACCGCTGCAGATCATTCTCGAGCACGGCGACGCGCACGCCCGCAAGGAGACTCCGTTGGCGATGACCATGCGGACGCCGGGACATGACCGCGACTTGGTCGCCGGTTTTCTATACGGCGAGGGTGTCATCGCCGGTATCGATGACCTCATCGACCTCCGGCACTGCGTCCGCTCCGACACGCCCGAGAACGTGATGCGCGCCATACTGCACGAGCGAGTGCTAGTCCCCTGCCGATTGCTCGAACGGAATCTGACGGTGACGAGCGCCTGCGGAGTTTGCGGTGAGCGAACCGTGGAGTCGCTCTCGAATGACGGATGCCAACCGGTGCCAGTGAAGCCAGAGTCGTTCACCCCCGCATCGATACGCAATGCGCTGGTCTCGCTCGAGGAGTCCCAAGCCTGGTTTCGTCACACCGGGGGAACGCACGGCGCGGCCTTGTTCGATAATGGCGGTTCCCTTCTGTTGCACCGCGAGGACGTGGGGCGCCACAATGCGCTCGACAAGCTCGTCGGCGCCTGGCTGCAAAGCGACTCGTCATCCGCTATCGATGCGTTCGTAGTGGTGAGCAGTCGCGCGAGCTACGAACTGGTGCAGAAGACGGTTCGAGCCGGGTTTCCAATGATGGTAGCCATCGGAGCCGCAACAAGTCTGGCCGTCGAGACTGCACGGCACTTCGACCTCACGCTGGTCGGTTTCGCGCGCGAGAGTCGTTTCAATGTCTATTCGCGCGCCGGGCGCGTCGCCCTCGAGGCGAGCGAACAGGCATTCGTCCCGGTCGAGGTGGGGTGATGAGGGGCGACCGGCCGAGCAGCGCGCAGCCCCCGGAACTCGAGGACCCCCTCGAGATCGGCACGCCCAAGACCAAGGCAGCCGGCCTACCGTCCGTGCGCGCCACCTTCGCGCACATGCACAAGCACGGACATTCAATTCCATCCGCTCTGAGCATCCTCGGTCAGATGAACCAGAAGGACGGATTCGATTGCCCCGGGTGTGCGTGGCCCGACCCGGACGACCGCGCTGCGCTCACCGAGTTCTGTGAGAACGGCGCGAAGGCAGCCGCCTGGGAGACCACGCGACGCCGGATCGATTGGAAATTTTTTCAGCGCCACAGCATCGATGACCTGGCTAGGCAATCGGACTACTGGCTCGGGCTCCAAGGTCGTTTGACGGAGCCGCTGTTGCTCCGACCCGGTTCACGCTTCTACGAACCAATCACGTGGAATGAGGCCTTCACGCGCGTCGCCGACACGTTGAAAAAACTCGACTCCCCCGACGAAGCCGTCTTCTACACCTCTGGTCGCACGAGCAACGAAGCGGCGTTCTTGTACCAACTGTTCGTCCGGGCATTCGGCACCAACAACCTTCCGGATTGCTCGAACATGTGCCACGAATCGAGCGGCGTCGGTCTCGGCGAGACGGTCGGCATCGGCAAGGGTTCGGTCACCCTCGACGACCTGCACGAGGCGGACACGATCATCGTCATGGGACAGAACCCGGGGACGAACCACCCCCGTATGCTCACCGCGCTGCAGAAAGCCAAGAAAAACGGGGCGAAGATCATCGCGATCAATCCTCTTCCTGAAGCGGGTCTGATCGGTTTCGTCAATCCGAAGAGCCCCGCTCAAGTACTGAGCGGCGGCACACAGATCGCCGACCTATTCCTTCAGGTGCAGATCAACGGGGACGTTGCCCTGATGAAGGCTCTGATGTGCCTACTACTGGAAGCCGAAAGGGGCAGGCCCGGTGAAGTCCTCGACCAAGATTTCATCGGTCTATACACGGATGGTTTTACCGAGCTTCGCGCGCACCTCGAAACGCAAGACATCGACGCACTAGCCGACGCGGCCGGTGTCAGCCGATCGGATCTCGAGACAGCAGTCGAGATCATCCTGCGCAGTCGAAAGACGATCGTCTGCTGGGCGATGGGCCTTACCCAGCACAAGAACGGCGTCGCCAATGTGCGGGAGATCGTCAATTTCCTCTTGATGCGCGGCAGCATCGGAATGCCCGGCGCAGGAACATGCCCCGTCCGCGGGCACAGCAACGTTCAAGGCGACAGAACGATGGGCATTCACGACCGCCCGTCTGAAGCGTTTCTCGATAGGCTCCAAGAGGTGTTCGGCTTCGAGCCGCCACGCGATCACGGCTTCAATACTGTCGAAGCGATTCACGCGATGCTCGACGGGCGCGCGAAAGTGTTCTTCGCGATGGGTGGCAACTTTCTCCAGGCCACGCCTGACACGGAGCGCACCGCCCAGGCCCTGGAAGGCTGCGAACTAGTGGTGAACGTCAGCACCAAACTCAACCGCGGTCACCTAGTGTCGGGCAAATGGTCGATCATTTTGCCCTGCCTCGCGCGTTCCGAAGTCGACGCGCAGGCATACGGACCGCAGTTCGTCACGGTAGAGAACTCCATGGGCGTCGTCCACTCTTCGCATGGTCATCTCAAGCCGGCTGAGCCAGACCTCCACAGTGAGTCGGCGATCGTCGCGCGTCTGGCGCAGGAGGTGCTCGGGACGGAGATCCCGGTGAGCTGGTGCTGGCTGGTCGAAGACTACGACCGCGTTCGCGATCTCATCGCTCAAACAATCCCCGGCTTCGAAGATTTCAATTCCAGAGTGCGCGAGCCCGGGGGATTCCATCTGTACAACAGCGCGCGCGATCGCAAGTTCAACACCGACGGTGGCAAGGCGCGCTTCACCATCAACGCAACCCCCGACCTTTCTCTTCCTGAAGGCGCCTACCGCATGATGACGGTGCGCACGCACGACCAGTACAACACCACTGTGTACGGAAACGACGATCGATATCGGGGCATCCGCGGCGGCCGACGCGTCGTGTTCGTGAACGAGAACGACATGCGGGAAGCTGGCCTCACCGCAGGCAGCAAGGTCGACATCACCAACGACTTCGGAGGCGAACACCGCATCGCCCCTCGCTTCACCGTCGTCCCCTACCCAATCCCGCGTCGCTGCGTCGCCACGTACTTCCCCGAAGCCAACGTCCTCGTCCCACTCAACCGATACGCCGAAGGCAGCTTCACCCCCGCCTCCAAAGACGTCACCGTCCGCCTAACCCCAAGCCCGTAAAAAAGGGGGCTGCCCCCTTTTTCGAAGGGTTAAAGACGCCTCAGTATCTCGTCGGCGGCTCGTTCGCCCGACTGAATGGCGCCTTCCATGTAGCCGATCCACTCGGTGGCCGACTCGGTCCCGGCCCAGTGAACTCGGCCCTCGGGCTTGCGAAGATGCGCGAAAGAGTGGGTGAGCACCCCCGGTGGAAGCCCGCCAACCGGACAGCCACGCGACCAAGGCTCCGCGCTCCAATCGAGTTCGCGGTAATCTTGGAACGAAGCAGCTTCATCTCCGAAGTATCGTGTGAGCGCACCCGTCACGCGGCGCTGTCTATCGGCCAACGGTTGGGAGGACCACTGCCGTGCCTGGCTTCCGACCACGAATCCAATGAGCGCAGGCTGGCGACCATCATGCGACGTGTTGTCGTAGACCACGCTGAGCGGCCCGTCCGAGCTCACGACTTCGCCTGAGAACCCCGCCTCACGCCAGAAAGCGCGCTCATACGTCAGCAGCACTTTGACGGCAGCACCCATGGCGAAGCGCTGCGTGACTTGGTCGCGACCAACCGAAACCGCCGGCTCGTAGTCGATGCGCCCTGCAAGAACAGGTGGCACGCTGACGATAGCGTAGCGCCCGCCAATCGTTTGGTTGTCCGAAACTGCATCCACGCTGTCGCCGCCTTGCACGATCTTGCGAACCGGGAACCCAAGCACAACGGCGTCGCCCATTTCCTCAGCAAGTTTCAGCGAGATCGATTGCGCCCCGGAAACGAAGCGATCCTGTTGCGCGCCGCCACGTGCCTCCGAAAGGCTCAGCATTCCGCCGCCCGCGTTGAGATACATCAGGAAGTAGAGCGCCGATAGATCTCGGGCCTCTGCGCCAAAAATCGTGCGGATAGCGGCATCCATGACCGCGTTGATCTTGTTGGACTTAACAAAACGCGCTCGCCACGTCTCGAGCGTCTCCCCGTCGAGTGCCTCAGCGCCCTCCGCGGTCATTGGACCGGCAGGCGAGATCCGTTTGGCCACCCGTTGGAGGTAACTCAACGCGCCCTGCATCTGAATCAAGTTAGGCACAGACATCGAGCGAATCGACCGCTTGTAGGTCGACACCTTCCCATCGACCTCCAGCACCTTCTTCCCTTTGGTAAACGTCGGGAACGTTTGGATCCCAAGCTCGTTCGCAAGCGCCTGCAAGCGCTTCTGCCCGGGGCCGATCCACTGCCCCCCAACGTCAAACGTGCCTTGCCCGATCTGCTCGGTTCGAGTTCGCCCGCCAACACGGTCGCGCGCCTCCACAACCTTCACCGAAGCGCCCTCGGCCCGAAGCTTCCGCGCTGCACAAAGCCCAGACAGCCCAGCTCCCACAACGATAACGTCCGCCCGATCACCCATCGCCACGGTTATAGTACGTGGCCGGTCGTCTACTCAATTTTGATGATTCTATTACGGCGTGGTCGCCGGCGTCTGGGCACGTCTCGGACGTCGAAAGACTGATTGAGGACGAATATCTCGTCGGCCTCCTGCAAACTGAAGAGATGAGTCGGACGGGATGGGAGCACCCGCGGTCGCTCTCGCGTGTCCAACTCGACCACAAACTCCGTGCCAGGAGTGCCTCGCGTCGAGAAGTGAGTCACGCCGAGTCGATTGGTGCGGGCTATCTGCACGCCGTTGAGGGTGACGGGAAGGTCATGGCCGTTCTTCGTGCGGACGACGAAGACCGCGAGCCGATCTTCGGGTTTGCAGCTCAGGGTGACCTCGACAGCTGTGGCGTCGGAGGTCCCTATGCCAGCGACGCGCCAGAGGCGAAGAAACTTTGGTTCGGGGGGTGCGACGTATCCCGCAGGGCAGTCGTGTTTGATTCTCAGTTGCTCCCCGATGGCGCCGCGAACCGTGGCCCACAGGATACCTTGCGCGTCGCTATGACCTACGAGCTCTCCGTCGACCAGGATCTGCGTCCGCGCGAGCGGGACGCCCGGGTCAGACTCTACGACGAACTTCACCGCGTGGAGCCAATGGGCGCGCTCTGGTGCGTCGCACGAGGCGAGTACGGCGGCTGCCGCGATAACCGGGATCGCCGTGGTCATCGACATGCGGGGCTCGCCCAATCGCCGGGCGCAGCGCACCCGAGCTTCGTCCTCAGCACCGCGACCATGTCTCTGAACACGGGCTCGTCCGGATGGACCGCGGCGAGCGAGGAATAGTAGTCGAGCGCCGCGTCGAAGTCGTTTGAGGCGACCAATGTTGCGCCTCGGTTCTCCGCGTCCGCTCGGTCGTTTGGCACTGGACTTCGTTCCTCGCCGTTGATCGGTTTCGCTTGCACGCCGAGAGCGTGACCGAGCTCCGGAAAGTGGGGCCGCGCCTCATGATCAGCCATGGATCCAGGTAGATTGATATCGGCAAGCGTCGCTCGAAGGGCGCTAGCGACCCTCCATTGCTGCATCGCCAAGCCACTGAGACCGACGAATACAATGACCGTGCCAACCACGAAGGCCTTGCGCCATTGTGACAGGAGCACCGTGCGCCAGTCACGCGCGCCCGCTTCTGATTCGCCGAGCCGTTCGATCGGGTCAGGAGAACGCGGTGCGCGGCCGGAACCCTCGAAAGGGGCCTCCGGAACAGCGAGCCGGATGGGGTCGATGACAGTTCTGTCGTCTTCCGTCTCGTGCATGACTGCGGTCCGAAGCTCACTCATTCAGGCTCCTCGATTCCGGCGAGCGCTCAAAGAGGTGATGGAGGCGATAGCCATTGGAGGGATTGTAGGCCTTCACCCTGCTGACGGACGCCACCTCGCGCGAGCCGTCGGGTTGCCGGCAGACCTGCACGATTGTGTCAACGGCTGAGACGATCTGGGCGCGGAGCAAGTTGATCGGTACGTCTACATCGCTCATGAGCGCCATCGTTTCGAGGCGACTGAGGGTGTCGATCGGCCGCGTTGCGTGAACGGTCGAGAGGCAACCGCGATGGCCCGAGGTCATGGCCTGCATGAGATCCAACGCCTCGCCGCCACGTATCTCGCCGATCACGATACGGTCGGGACGCATGCGAAGCGTCGCTCGGAGCAGCTCGCGGATGGACACAGGGCCCCGGCCCGAGGCACGGGCTGGTTGGGCCTCTAGATGGACGACGTGGGGCAGCCCCAGCTGAAGTTCTTGGGAGTCTTCGATGACGACGACGCGCTCGTCGTCGGACGCCAGCGATACCAGCGCATTCAGTATGGAGGTTTTGCCCGACCCACTGCCGCCACTGACGATTACGTTATCGCGCCTGGCGAGCACGTCCCGTAGAAGAGTCGCCGTGCTCTGCGACAGCGTACCTAGGTCGACGAGCCTCGTTAGCGTCAACCGCTGGCGCTGAAAGCGCCTAATACACACGACCGGACCGGAGGTAGCAGCGGGCGGTATGATCGCTTGGACGCGTGAACCGTCGGGGAGTCTCGCTTCCAGGATCGGGTGATGAGGTGTGAGTTCGCGGCCGACGAACTGCGAGAGGTTTCGAAGCGCGGACATCAACGCATGCTCAGAGGCGAACTGACTAGTCGTCCGATACAATCGTCCCGCCCTCTCGACGTAGATTTCGTCGTAGCCGTTGATCATGATCTCGGTAACGTCATCCCCATTCAGAAAAGGGAGGATAGGGGCAAAGAGCGATGCCACGGTTCGGTCGAACACGTATGCCGGGACGCTCATCGTGCGACCTCACGTTGTATTTGCGTTGGCCCAGAGGGAGGAAGTGCTGCCGGGACCAGGGTCAAGGCGACCGTTTCGTTCAATGCTGACCGAGCTTCTGCGGCGTGAGGGCCTCCCGGTTCCAGTTTGAGGTACTCTTGGAGGTGCATGATGGCGCGGGTTGGTTCGGTGGAACCCTCCCGGTAGAGCATCGCGAGCCGATAGTGCGGCAACGCCATCAAAGGTTGAGCGGCCACGATCCGCTCGAACTCCGACCGTGCCAGGGCTTTGTGCCCGAGGGCCTCATGAATGGTCGCGACTACGAGACGAAGCGGCCAATCGAGGGGATGATCGCGCAGATGGTTGGCCGCGTGAGTCAGGGCTGACTGGTAGCGATTCGCGGCGACACACACTCGCACTAGCCAATAGACAACACCCGCTTCATCTCGACCGCGCTGGCGAGCCGCGCTCAGGTACTGTTCGGCCCGAAGTAGATCGCCGGACCGTGCGTGAGAGAGCGCCAGAACCAGGAGGTCATCCGTAGTCACGTTGGCCAGTTCGGCCTGAAGGTCGAGACTGTCGCGAAGCGTCGGGGGATGGCAGCCGCCGATAACCAGAGCGCAAACGACCAGCAGGGGGCCGTTTGCGCGGTTACGACCCCTCATGCGCCTTGGCCCAGATGGGTCCCGCGATCTCGTTGAGCCATTCAACATACCCGTGCCTCCCAAGGTGATCGGTCAGAAAGAGCAACCGACGGATCTCGCTGTGCGCTGCGGTCCACCTACTCTGTTCGACGGCATTGAATAGGTTGAGCCGCGCCGCCGCGTAGTCGGTGTTCACGAGCTTGCGAAGTGCAGCAGCCGCGCGACGCGCGCGGTGAGCGGCGACTTCGTCACGGGCGGCCCAATAGCATGATGCCGCTTCTTCGTAGCGTTGCACCGCACGCACACCATCCCTCGGATCGTAGGCGTACCGGTCCAACCGGAGCCGGGCGATCTCTTCCAACTTTTCGGCGGTGTCAGAAGCATCGCCACGAAGAGGACAGCTCGCCTGGGCTGCGAATAGTTCGGGGAACTCGTCGGGAGAATGATGCTGCCCAACAGAGTCGCCCCTGACACCCAGCCAGTACGCAAGTGCGGCCATCCCGACCGCGATGGCGCCGACGCCCAAACCTATGGAGCCGAGCCGAGTCCTCACGCCGGCCCCAATCCCCCAGTCATGAAGCGAACCACGACGGGCCCTAGGAGCAGAGCGATGACGCATAGAAAGATCAGCGTCATGGGCCCTAGGAGCATGAGCGCCGCATCCGCTGCGGTTTCCTCCGCTGCGATACTGCGGCGCAGGCGCTGGGTTTGCGCCTGAACGATCAACACGCTGGCGAGCGGACTTCCTTTGGCCTCGGCTTGCACGACGCTATTGACCAGTTCGCGGACCTGGTCGATCGGAACCCGGAGTGCAAAGCCCTCCATCGCGCTCTTTCGAGTGTGTCCGAGATCGAGCTCCTGCAGCACACGGGCAAACTCCTCGGTCAACGGATCACGCGCATCCGAAGCGCCCGCAGTGATGCGGCGAAGCGATCCTGGGAAATCGAGCCCGGCACCCATGCACATCGCCGCAAGTTCTACGGCAGCCGGAAGCTGCCGACCGATGCATCTCGCGCGTGTCTTGGCCACGGTTGCCACGCGAAACCATGGAGCCAGAACGCCTACGACTAGGCCGAGGGCGCTCAACGGTTGAGGCAGTTGCAAGACGTCGCACACCAATAGGCTGACCGTGCCGAGTCCCAGACCGAAGAGGACGGATAGCGCGATCAGCTCGTCTTCTGAGAGACCTAGGTACTCGCCGGAATGAATCAGAGAGAGCCTGAGGGGCCTGCGGACTCGCTCGAGCGGTAACACGGCGAACCACGCGGCGAGTGCGCGAACCAACGGTTCAACTGCCTTGAAGATCGACGAATGACTGAGGGAGGCCGAACGCTTGAGCCCACGGTATCCGAGCGTCGGTCGTGCCGCTATGGGGGTCCCCGCGAGCTGGAAAGCGAGTAAGGCAGAGCCCGCAAGTATCGTAGTGAAAGCTAGCGAGAGCAGAACGTCTAGCCAACCGATCACAACTCCACCTTTGCGATCTGGTGAGCCCAGAGCGCGGCGAACGTCCATGCAACGGAACAGGCGACGAGGATCGCGGTACCGACCGGATGATCCAGCATCGGATCGAACCAAGATCGGTCGAGCCAAAGGATGATCAGACCGAGTATGAAAGGCACCGAGGCTAGGACGAGCACTTGGCCGCGTCCCTCGGCGGTTTTGGAGCGGAGCACTCCCTCGAGTCGAGTAGTTTCGCGCAATGCCGCGGCGGCGCGCTCTAGAGTTTGTGGCAGATTCCCTCCAGTCCGCCTTGCTACGACGATCGCGGTGAGCGCTCCCGAGATCAATGTGCTGTTGATGCGACGAGACAACGCGTGGATCGCGCGATCGAGGGGCGTGCCGAGGTGTATCTCTTTCACAAAGATGTCTATCTCTTCGCTGAACGGCTTCGGCACCAGCGCTGCCGTCGAGGCGATGGCTTCGCCAACCGAAGAGGTCGCCTTGAGCGCATTCGCCAACATGAGAAGCCAGGTATCCAGCTGGCGTTCCAACTGGGCCACACGCGCGCCGTGGCGCTTTCGCAGCACGAAGGGAGGTGCTGCGGCAACTAACAAGGCCAGCACGAACCATGCAGGTATTCCGGTGATGGCGAAGAGCGCGAGGAGCCCCGTTGACATGAGCGCTTGGCTCTTGGCTATCTGAGTTCCACGACAAGACATCAGAAGAAAGCCCGCATGGTGATCCAGCCGAGCGGCGTACCCACGCAACAGCCTGTCTATCGGGCCACCATCCGCCGCGACGGTGAAGTAGGTGAACGCAGCGGCACCGCCGATCAGCAAGCCCCCGCCGACAACAAACAGGGGCCAAGATGAGAGCATCACAGGTACTCTCCCGTGCCAAGCAACCCCTGGCTTGCGAATTCATCGAGAAAACTCGCGACATACCCCGTCGTTCGGTGCTCTCCCAGGATCTCACCGGCAGGGTTGATACCGATGCGGTGGAACGAAAAGATGTCATGCAACACGATCTCGCCATTGTCGCTCAACGGACCCACTTCGGTGATCGATGCCAACCTGCGAGTTCCGTCGGAGAAGCGGGTCTGTTGGACGATGACGTGGACACTTGTGGCGATTTGCTCGCGGATGGTCCTGGTCGATAGATCGAGACCGGCCATCAGGCACAGCGTCTCGATGCGTTTGAGCGCATCCGCGGCACTGTTGGCGTGTGTCGTGGTCATGGAGCCCTCGTGCCCTGTGTTCATGGCCTGAAGCATGTCGATGGCTTCGCCCGCCCGGCATTCGCCCACGATGATTCGGTC
>RCNB010000848.1_pt1 | contig 19925 bp, 17 predicted proteins | sample 2041321 | NCBI WGS metagenome assembly RCNB01 (sample SAMN09708232, study PRJNA481090) | Marine sediment metagenome, whole genome shotgun sequencing project. | reverse complement strand
TTTTGGCAAATCCCACACAGTAGTTTTCACCCAGTTCCTAATGCTTCAAGGGAAGACTCAGTATGTGCTAACATTTGGAACAGTAAAGGAATTTTCTAGCGCTAATAAAGCTGTATTTTCCGACATTGTTCAGAGCTTTGAAATAACTCAATAGGTTAATAAAACAAGATTGCAGCTACTACTAACCTCATCCAATCTTGCCCGCGCAAACCAGGCATGTATAATCGCCTACGATGCCCGAACTACCAGAAGTCGAAACGATTGCGAATAACCTTCGTGAGGGGAACGGCTCGCCGCCTATCCCCGGTCGGCGTATTGTCAGCTTCTCCACAGACTGGCCGCGGCACGTCGAACACCCCTCCTTGCGGTCCTTCAATAGACGGATAAAGGACCGCGAAATCGTCGATGTTAGGCGACGAGGTAAATACCTTGTTTTTCCACTCGACCGTGAAACGCTCCTGATCCACCTGCGCATGAGCGGCGATCTACGACTGGCTCCCACCCAGGACCCGAAAGACCGTTTCGATCACACATCATTCAATCTGGATAACGGCTGGGACCTGCGTTTCAGCGACGCCAGAAAATTCGGTCGGGTTAGCCTCTACGCGGATCCCGAAGTGGTCCTAGGACGATTAGGACCCGAGCCCCTCGCTCCAAACTTTACACATGAACAACTCGCGAACATGCTCCATGCAAGAAAACGCTTACTGAAACCTCTCCTTCTAGATCAATCTTTTCTGGCTGGAATGGGAAACATCTATACGGATGAAGCCCTGCATCAAGCCGGTCTCCACCCGCTCAGGAGAAGTGACAGCCTTTCAAATGCCGAGGTCAAACGACTCTGGAGGAGCATTCGCGCGTCGCTCAAGATGGGCATACACCACAATGGCGCCAGCATCGACTGGGTCTTTCGTGGGGGTGACTTTCAACACCATTTTCGTGTATATAAACAAGAAGGGGAACCTTGTTTTAGTTGCGGCACGCTGATCCAACGCACAGTCGTCGGGGGGCGTGGCACGCACTTCTGTCCGCGCTGTCAGCTGGAGGACCAACCATGAACAGCCAATTGATGATCGGAGTCCTATTAATCGCCGCCGGTATTCTTTTAGCGGTGGTCGCTTATTGGGTAATCTCAGGCGGTGGATCGGCCAAAGAGCCGGAATCCGCGGACGAGGCAAATGGTGGAGAGGAGCCCGAAGCAGCGGTGATCGCAACGGGCGTTCCGGATCCAATAAAGTTGGACAACGAAGATGTCTCCGACGACATCCCTGATCTGCCGGATGATTTTCAAACATCAACCGAGCAGGATGATCTCGAGACTACGGATGAGATCGTTCCTGAGCAGCTCCCTTTGGCGGATACTAGCTCCGAATCAGAAGCTGTAGCAAGTGACGAGGGAAAAGACGAAGAGGAGCTAGCCGGTAAAGCAGAGCTTGAGCCGCAAGCAGGTCCGCGGATATCCATTGCCACACTCCTTCGCGATGATGTGACCGGGCAGCTAATCGTTAAGGTCGGGGATACAGAGTATCGCAACCCCGACGACCTCAGAGCATCCAACGATTGGACCCGCGTTGAATTTGCCGCATCAGACCTCCAAGCCTGGATAATACAAGATGCACCAAGTCAGCCAAGGGTCGAACTCGAGCCCGGACCTGTTGAGCCGAAACCCTCGAGTATGATCGAACAAATCAATGTCATTCTCCAGGAGAAGATCGAATCTTCAGATCGTTCTCATCTTGGCGTACGCCTGCTGGAGAGCCCCAGCGGAGCCGCACGCGTTCTAATCGGTGTGCAGAGCTATGATCTTGCTGACGTTCCGGATGAGGATATCCGACAGCTTATCCAGGAGGCGGTTGCCATCTGGGAAGCAGACCAATAAAAAAATAATCAGTCCAGATAAATCGGCGCGAGACGCTTTCGCCCGTCTTCTTCGACGAGACGGGCGATTGTTATTTGAGGGTCGTGCTGGAAGAAAAGCCAGGCTTCATTTTCCAATGCCCAATGCTGCCAGCGCTGTTTCGTGCGAATATTCTCCAAGGGGTAAACATCGTAGGCGGTGAGCCACGAAGTGCGCGCCATTTGGACGCCGTAGGAGGCCATATCCGCTACAAAGAGACCGCGCCAATCACCATCCTGCAAGAGGACGGATTGATGGCCGCGAGTATGCCCGGGAGTCACAACACAGTGAACACCATCCGTCACCCTGGTGTCGCCGTGAAGAAGTTTAAGCCGCCCCTGCGAGAGAAGTGGTGCAAAATTTTGTCCAAAGTAAGTCCCTCTGGTTCGTGCATCGGGATGACTTGCCTCTGCCCATTCCATCCGCTGTACCCAATACTCCGCCCGTGGGAACACCGGTCTCATTTCTCCATCGATCAGCCCTGTATTCCCGGCGCAGTGGTCGGCATGCAGATGAGTATTTATCACGATATCAACATCATCTGGAACCAGACCTAAAGAAGCGAGATTTCCAATAAGCCCGCCCCCTTCTCGCTCCAATCCCCATTGCAATGCTTCATCTTCCGAGAGCTTATTCCCGAGCCCGGTGTCTATTAGAATGGTCTTTCCCTGTGAACGGACCAACAAGCAATTCAAGACCATCGGTATCAAGTTTTCATCTGTTGGCGTTATATGGCGCTCAAAGAGATTACGAGGGACTAGTCCAAAAGGACCGCCGGCATCTACCCAAACCGTACCATCGTGCAGGACAGCGATTTCAAGCTCACCAATCCTGTGCATAGATCCTACCGCCTCCAGAATAAACTGACGAACTCCGACTCTAATTGACTAATCCTGTGGGGGTCGAGAAAGGCTGCTTGAGCCGCAGTTAATGCAAACCCCTTCAAAGACTCTAAAGACAATCCTAGATGGTCCACGGCGTGTTGGTACTCGAGGGACAGTGTGGTGCCGAAGATAGAGGGGTCATCTGTAGTCAGAACAGTTTGCAATCCCGCCTGTATCATCTGCGGGAGTGGGTGTGCATTAAGCGAGGGGATGACCCCGGTGAGATAATTGCTGTTTATGCTCACCTCAAATGGAATTCCTCTCTCGCGTGCCAGAGACACAACTTTCGGGTCATCCAGGACACGAATTCCGTGTCCGATACGATCCGTCTCTAGCTCGAGAATTGCGTGGCGCACGTTTTCCGCGCCGGTCCACTCTCCAGCATGGATGGTCAGTCCAAGTCCGGCCTGTTTCGCGCCTGCAAATATCGACCGAAACGGTTGGGCGGGAAACTCGACCTCATCACCGGCAAGATCCAACCCTACAACTCCATCCTGGATATGGTCCGCTGCAATTCGAGCTGCTTCCTCGGCGATTTCGAGCGATTCGTGGCGGTTTATACTAACAATCAACCCGACTTCAATCCCGTGTGCTGAGGCAGCTTCTGCGGCTGCGTCTATCACCCAGCGTGTCACATCGTCCATATCGAAAACACCGGATTGAGCCAGCGCGGCCGGGGTGAAACGCAATTCGAGATAGCGTACTTGGTCTCGTGCAGCGTCCTCAACAGCTTCAACCGTGATCCGCTGAATGATTTCCGGTGAGCGGAAGAACAGACGGATATTCGTAAATTTCGAAAGGAAATGCTCGGGGTCTTTTGGATCCCCATCGACGAGCTGTACGAGCCTTCGGAGAGATTCGACGTCTTTCGGAAGCGGCAGGGAGGCCTCACGCACAATCTCGACCATCGTCTCGAGACGTATGGATCCCTCGAGATGGCGATGGAGGTCAACCTTTGGTAGTTCCCGTACCCGCTTATCAATTATTGCGGAATGATCCTTCAACTGGCTTCCTTGCCCACCCGGGAATAGAGCAGTGGTTGAGACGTCACTTGGAAATATCTTATCTGCAGCGACCGGTAAGGCGAGTGTACTAGCGCCGGGGTCGGTCGGTAATCTTGCTTAAGGACTACTTCCGTTTGCGCTTCCGTTTGCGTTTCTTACCCGGCTTCTTGGGTGTGTCATCGGGCTTGTCATCATCAGCCACCGCCCCCCTAGGAGCAGGCGCCTGCTTTGCAGTTGTTGAAGAACTCGGTGTGGTTCGCAGCCGGAACATATGGGCGACAATACCCGCCCGAATGGAAGCCAGGAGTACGTTAAAGAGGTCGAATGCCCGGCTCTTATACTGCACGAGTGGATCGCGTTGACCATAGGCCTCTAAGCCGATAGATGTCCTGAGCGCCTCCATCTGTGTGAGGTAATCCACCCACTCTCGATCGCCGACGGAAAGGAAAAGTTCTCTGTGGGCACGTGCTATCGCCTGGCTTCCCAATACATTGGAGATCGTCTCACGTGCGTCCGCGGATAAGGATGAAAGTGGACCTTGCGCGGCGTATTGATCGAACGCTTCCTGCCCCAGTGATGTTCGTAATTGATCCTGGGACCGCGATTCCAATTGATCCAACTTCGATCCGGCAAGCCGTGAGAATGCTGCGTTCCCAAGCAGTTTTTTCAAGGACTCTTGAGCCCCTTCAAGATGCCGGACAATCTGTTCTGTGAGCTCGTCCGGATCGCGGTCCGAGATGAGATTAGCAGCATAGAATGGATAGGTTAGGTGGGCGACCTTAACCGATTGGCGCTGGTGTGTTTTCCGATCGAAAAAGCTGCGTTGACCGTAGCTCATCTGGATCAGAAAACGGATTCTTTCCCGCGATTCGAACTTTGCATTTTCCCGTAGGGCATTCTGCAGATCTGTCTCGATTTCACCCAAGATCCGCCCTGAGCGAGCTTCCCATACGCTCTCTATCGCGCTTTGCAGATCTTCTGATGCTTGATCCCAATCGATGGATGCTGAGACGCTTGGCTGCAGATTCAAGCTTTCCCCAATCCTGCGTTCAACCGCCTGTATCAAACCGGCCCAGATGCGTAAGCCGAAACTGGCCTCTACCATCTCCCGGATTCTCCGTTGGAAACTTTGCGGATCCTCGCGCACCTGCTGCAAAGTTTTATCATCCATCTGGATGCGTAAACCCGCTGCTTGCTCGACCGCCTCCAGCAAACCGCGAGGGTCGATGTCTTTCCCCTCTTCTTCGGCTTCATAAATCGCAGCATCGACTGCCATCTCTGCGAATTCGACACGCTGCTCAACCTGGTCATCCAGACGCTCAAGGGCATGAGTCAACTGCTCGTCAACGGCTCGCTGTAAGTGAACTTTATTCGCGTCTAACGATCCTCGAGCGATTTCCAGGAGACTCTGTTTCAATTCATCCGCTTGGGAGAACCCTTCTAATGGGGCGAGGAGCTCGCTCAACATGAAGGATGGATAGGGTTCATCGCTCTCAAGCCCGATTGTCGGTTGGGTCTCCTCAAGCCAGGCAAGCAGCTTCCAGGGTCCCTCGGGATCGGCAACCGCTATTTGGACATGCTCTTCAACCTCAGTGCGCAGCATCGAGGCGATATCATCGCTTAAACTATCCTTCGTGAAGACCCGGTTGCGTTGATTGTAGAAAACTTCGCGCTGTTGATTGAGTACGTCATCATAATCGAGAAGGTGTTTTCGGGTGTCAAAATTCGCACCCTCAACCCGAGTTTGAGCTTGTTCGATCGTTCGGTTCACAATGTTGTGAGCGATCGGAACTGCATCATCGATATTGAAGCGCTGCATGAGTTTCGCCACTTGTTCGCCGCCGAAAAGGCGCATTAACTCGTCTCCCAGGGAGAGGAAGAACTGCGAAGAGCCTGGGTCGCCCTGCCGGCCTGCGCGACCGCGCAACTGGTTGTCGATGCGCCGTGATTCGTGCCGCTCTGAACCAATCACATGCAGACCGCCTACATCCCACACTCGCTTGCTATCCTCGATGAAGCGTTTCAGCTGCTCGATTTCTGCTTCGTAGATTCCAATCGCCTCTTTATCCGCCTTCGCCAGTGCCTTGAGTCGCTCACCCAAACTCATATTCTCAGGATCCTGAACCCCGATCCGCCGCAAAACACGATTCACCGCGGCGAGGATTTCCTCAGCGATCTCGCCGCCGAGCTTGATATCTACACCTCGCCCGGCCATATTTGTGGCGATGGTCACCGCGCCCAATGACCCTGCCCAGGCGATGATGGCTGACTCCTCATCATGCTTCTTCGCGTTCAAAACATTATGCGGAACCCCACCCTTAAGCGCTTCAGTCAGCCTCTCGAGATCAGATGGGGCAAGTTCTAATATCTTCAATAGCCGCTCGAGATTCTCCTCGCGTGTGGGATTGAGCGAGATATCTAATTCACGAGCGAACGGACGCAGAGTGGGGGATTTAACCTCGGGAAGCAGATGGTAGAGAGGTTTCAAAGCATCAACGCGCATACCATCATCGGGTATATCATGCGCATCCAAGTAAGCATCACGAAGGATCTGAACATTAGCCAGAGTTTGAAGCGCTTCTGCCCGCAGGCGTGATGAGAGACGTTCTGAAAGCTCCACAGAAGTTGTACCAACGAGGAGCGGTTGCCCCAGTGTGTGCCGTCGTAAAATCTCCAGAGTAACCGCCCGGAGCTTCGCTTCTTCGGTTCGGAAAACGATATCCGGGTAATCTTTTCGGCGCCAAAATACCGGGTTTTGATCCTGGTCGTCCACACGAGTGTAGTAAACGAAATTGCTGCCGTTGTCAGAGTAAGCAATTTCATCCAGATCCGTACCAGGCTGCATTACGATGAATTCTAGATTGGTTGGAAGCGGGATCACATCAACATCGTATATTTTGCTGAACTCCTCGGCTTCCGTCACAGCAGTTCCCGTCATGCCCGCCAACTTATCGTACATACGGAAGTAATTCTGCAAAGTGACCGTGGCATAGGTTACATTTTCTTGTCGAACGCGAACTCCCTCTTTGGCCTCAACTGCCTGGTGCAATCCGTCGGACCAGCGCCTGCCGGCCATCATGCGACCAGTGAATTCATCCACGATGATTACACGGCCAGCTTGAACGACGTAGTCTTTATTCCGTTTGAAGAGATGCTCTGCACGCAGCGCCTGCTCCAGATGCCCGAGCAATCGAGCCTGCTCCGGAGTAATATCCTCAGGACGATCTGGATCGCGAATGGGTGTCTTGAGCAGCTGCTCGACGTGGTTCTCACCAATCTCAGTGAGCGCCACTGTCCGGTCCTTCTCATTGGCCTCAAAATCCTCGTCGTTAAGTTGTTTAACCACTTGAGCCATCTGGACATAGAGCCCGGGATCGTCATGTGATGGACCGGAGATAATCAAGGGTGTTCTGGCTTCATCGATGAGGATGTTGTCCACTTCGTCGAGTATGGCGAAATAATGCCCGCGCTGCGACCGTGCTTCGAGCGTGCGGGCCATGTTATCCCGTAAGTAATCGAAACCAAATTCGTTGTTGGTTCCATAGGTCACATCAGCCGCATACGCTTCTTTCCGATCGACCAGGCGCAGTTGATGGACATCCTCCTGGACAGATTCCAGGTCAGGGTCGTAGAGAAACGCCTTGCGGCCATGCTCAGTTCGGGAAGCTTCTTGCAGTACCCCTACGCTCAATCCTAAAAAGTGGAAAACTGGACCCATCCAGCGTGCGTCGCGCCGCGCAAGGTAATCGTTAACGGTGACCAAATGAACGCCCTGTTCTTCCAAGGCGTTGAGGTATATAGGCATCGTGGCCACCAAGGTTTTCCCTTCCCCCGTCTTCATCTCGGCAATCTGACCTCGATGGAGGACGATTCCGCCGACAAGCTGGACATCGAAATGCCGCAACCCAACCGTGCGAATCGCAACTTCACGCACAACCGCAAAGGTTTCAACAAGCAAGTCGTCGACAGTCTCGCCCTGCTGCAAGCGCTCCTTGAATTCGCCGGTTTTTGCTTTTAACGTCTCGTCTGAAAGAGCCTGCAATCCTGGTTCAAGAGCGTTGATCTCATCTACCATCTCGCGGTAATGATCCAGTATTTTTTGGATGGGATCGCCACTGATGGCCTTAGCAATATTCTTAAACATACTTTTAAACCTCTCCGGGCGAGATTATAGCATAGGGGTTGCCAACGCAAAGGGATGGCCGCGGTGATGGGTTGTCACGCTTATACGAAGCGCATGAGGAGGCGAAGGGAACCTCAGGTTGACATCGCCCTGCCTTAATCGGGTTGAAATACAACTGGACACCTCCCCCTGACGCCTGTGAAGACCTGGAAACCCATCCCTTGACGCCTGAATGCTTGAGAATACAATAGGCTCAAGGGGCGGTGGCGGAATTGGCAGACGCCGGGGACTTAAAATCCTCTGAGGGAAACCTCGTGTGGGTTCGACTCCCACTCGCCCCACCAAATCAATTCTTGAAATGCCGCACCTATGATCGGATTCTGTGAATAGATCTTGGGCGGGCGCTGTGTAACCCTTGAGCGGAGGTTGATCATGGTAAAGGGAATCCGGACCATTTTCCTGAGTTCAGTGCTGCTCTTGCTGGTTGGCTGCACGCTACTGCCCGGCGTGTCTGCTCCCACACCTTTCACATTTCCCACACCTAACCTTACCCACACCTCCATCTTCGCCGAGATCCCTACATCTACCAATACGCCGCCGATATTACCGCTAGTTCCGACGGGGACCGCCACACCAAGCGGGCCAACCCCCACAACCGATCCGGCGGTGACGAATACTCCCAACCTCACCCCAGTCCCAACAGATGTTCGCCCGAATGGCTCTCCCATGACAGCGGTTCACCTGGGCACAGCTCCGGTGATCGACGGAGTGCTCAACGAGTGGTCATCGACTGCCTATCGCGCTGAGAAAACCGTTCCCGGCGCCGGCTCGAATTGGACCGGCCCAAGCGATCTTTCTGCCACATACTACATCGGCTGGGATGCGAATGCTCTCTACATCGGCGTAAGCAGAACCGACGATACAATCGTTCAGATTTCAACAGGCTACAATATGTATAAAGGTGACGATGTCGAAATTCACCTCGATGCAGACCTGCCCGGCGACTACTCCTCTGTAACCATGAGCGCTGATGATTACCAGATGGGTCTCTCGGCAGGCAACTTCGGAACACTCACTGAAGAGGTTTATCTCTGGTTCCCGCGAAGCCTGCAACGGAGCTTATCCACCGTCGAAATGAAAGCCCGGCGCACGACAGCTGGCTATGACATGGAAGCGAAAATACCCTGGTCCGTGTTCGGAATCAACCCTGTAGAAGGCGACCGCTACGGATTCGCACTCTCGCTTTCGGATAACGACTTGCCAGGAGTAGCAGCGTGGCAATCTATGGTATCGAGCGTATCGACGCGCAGGGTGGTCAATCCAACAACCTGGGGAACCCTGATCCTCGCCAGCCCATCAGCGGAATAAAACCCTAATTACGTCATCATCTACGACGTGTTTTGAACGATTGCTTTTAAATAGAATACGGGCCGACCCATGGGTCAGCCCGTACGATTTATTTATGAGGGGGGTCTGATAATAATGATGTTTCAACACCCTTAATTTCGCAGCCCGGAGGTTCAGCTCCGGGCGGAGTAGGGCAGCATAATTGCGCTACGTCACTTAATATATGAGCAAAGCTTAAAAAAGTACGGAAGCCAACTCGTCCCGATACTGTTGGGTTAACGTGTCTTGATCGCCGATGATCGCGAACAGCGACAACAGCACTTGTTTAGGTAAGCCGTCGCGGTAATTCTTTTGTTCACGCAAGATATCGAGCATTCCATCCATCGCTGCTGGAAGATTGCCAAGACCTATCAGGCGTGCAGCCTGATATAGCTCGGCCGCGAGCGGGTCGTCCAGGTCACTCGTTCCGGTCTCTTCAACCTCGAAAAGAAGGGCTGCTAGCGGTTTGTGTCGCTCTGCAGTTGCCCATTCATTGCCGGGAGGAAAAACCTCAATTATGCGCAAAGCCTCTTCGCCTTTTCCCTGCATGAGCAAACTCTCCAGTAAGCCCAGTGCAGCTGGCGCATTGGTCTCATCCATTTCGAAAATCTCGCGGAAACTGGTTTCGGCCTGTTCCCAGTGATGAGTCACAAGTAAGCTGCGTGCGTTTTCAACGGCAACTTCCGCTTCGGGCGGCGCCAGGTTGCCGATGAAACTCCGCACAACCGGTTCCGGCTGCGCACCCACAAACTCGGTTTCGACCTGACCTTGTTTAAACGCCTTGACCGCAGGGATACCCTGGACGCCATAGCGAACAGAGAGACCCGGGTTTTCGTCGACATTAACCTTCGCCAGGAGAAAACTTCCCCCTGCTTCAATCGCCAACCGCTCGAGCAGCGGCCCCAGAGTCCGACAAGGACCGCACCATGGCGCCCAAAAATCTACAACGACGGGAATTTGATGAGATCGAAGGATCACTTCGCTTTCGAAAGTCGCTTCATCTACGTCCAGAATGTACTCGGAAAAACTCAAAACTTGCTCCTCTTTCGGTTCGTAAAGATACTACTCCACGCTCGTTAGCGCTTTATTAGCGCCTCTATCTGTTTCTGGTTTAACTTCATTAATCTTTACGTGCTGCTTGGTTAGTATTCTTCGCCCGGATCAATCCCTGCTCCAGGCTGCTCAATGCGCAGGACCTCACCATGAACGTTTATCACAACCCGGAAACCCATCATCCCCAGATACGCGCGCATGTCCTCGGGTAAACCGCTCTCGAGCAAAGCATCAAATTGGGCATCCATGTTTTGTAGTGACGTTTCGATCGCAGCCTTCGTGAAGATGTCCTCCTGTCCGATCATCTTCATCGTTCCCTCACTGATGATGTCCTCGTGCCCCTTTACCATCTCCTGCAACTGATCGAGGACCTGCCGATCGACGTGCTCGCTTTCGATATGGCGGAGGAAACCGTCGTCATCGACGACATAAAACGACTCTCCGCCAACAAGAACGATATCCACCCCCCTGTCATCTTCATCAACAACCAGACCTGCAAATAGTGAATGTTGTGCCATCATCGGTATTCATCCCTGCCAGCCACGTATTCAGAAGTAATCGGAGATTATGCAAACGCTTAGCTCTTTGCTGCTTCTGATCTCTTTGAGTACTCGATTATGAAGAATCTTACCAAATCCAATAGATAATAGGGAAGCGATTTCCAGGTGACGTTGGATCAGCTGATTCCCAAGAACTCTTTCACCTTGGGTGGTAGATGTTGGAAATTCATATTGGATTTCGCAATGTTAGGCAAGGAACCGCTTAGGGGTGAACGTAAACCAGCGTTCCGATTGAGGCGAAGTTAAAAAGCCATTCCGCATCTGGGGTCCACAAGTTTATGCAGCCATGGCTCATTGGGACACCGAAGTTGCTATGCCAATAGGTCCCATGAAGTGCATACCCCTTGTAGAAATACATCGTATACGGGACACCGGGCAGGTAATACCCGGGACCCGCCATGGCGGTGGAGTAGAGCTTTGTGTAGACGCGGAACTGACCGGTTACAGTCGGATGAGCTGAAGTTCCGGTTGAAACGACGAAGCTCCTCACGAGATCATTTCCGTCGAAGGCAGTTACCCGCTGTTCGCTTAGATCCACATCGATCCACCGGCCTTCATCCGCCAATTGATCTAGAGAGACATTGAAGGTTGAGAGGTACGAAAGGGCGTGAGTGGGTGTGACCGTTGGCGTAGGCGTTGCTGTCGGTGTCGCCGTTGCCGTCGGTGTTGCCGTGGGCGTATTCGTGGGTGTTGGCGTCATCGTCGCTTTCGCCAATGGCTCTTGGTAGATTTGCGGCTGCAGAGCCGAGGCGGGTGCGCCTCCCAACCAGATCCCTACTCCCGCGGCTAAAACTACCGATGAGATGAAGACTCGTCTGGGTAAGATCCGCCGTTGGGCCAGAACATCAAGAGGAGTTATTTTCGGAAGGAGATCCTCGGGGATCCGCGCTTCCCGCAGTGCCGCTTTTCGTTCTCCTGAAGGCAGACGCCGAACCAGCCAGCGAATCGCTTTTTTCGCCGGTTTACTCTTCGGGTTGATTTCCAATGCGCGCGCCGCGTATGCCAACCCTGCGCGCGGCTCCGAAACGGCAGCCAGAGTCAACCATCCTTTTTCAGAAAGCGGGTCAAGCTTGACCGCCAAGCGCGCAAATCTCCTCGCCTCGGAGATGTCACCCCGCCGGAGCGATTCATGCGCCCGGTTGGATGGATCCATCGATGGATCCTGTTGGCTGAAATCTGCCGGACTCATGGCGTAGTCTCCCACGGGAGGCTGGCGGGTTCATTATTCACATAGCAAAGTATGCCGTCCGCGATCCCACGGGCCGCTTTCTCTGGCTGAGAAGTGAGGAAATCCCGATCAAGATAGAGAAATCCAGTCTCGATGATCGCTGCCGGTGTCTGGCTGTGGATCTCGCGGAAGGTGTGATATTCCGTCATATCGCGTGTGATGCTGCCTGCATGGAAATTTAAATCTGTCGCCCTGTAATAACGATCAATTATGCAATCGACCAACCGTTGTGATTTATCTTGAACAACTGTGTCTAGCGCACTGACAACTTTATATCCGGTCGCATAGTCGTTAATTGGGATGCAGGAATCGGCATGGATGGAAACTAACGCCACCGCCCGATATTCAAAGAGCCGCGAGTCGAACTCCTCCAGGATATCTACTTGCAGCCCTGCTGCCTCGAGTGCTTGTGCGGTAAGATATCCCACGTTGGTGTTAACTTCCAACTCCGTCAAGCCGTCCTCGCAAATTGACCCGGGATCACCGCCGCCTGTATTCGGGTTAATCCCTGAATGCCCTATGACCAATCCAATTCGTAGTTCGGTCTCCTCCGGGGCAGAGGGCATAAAAGCTGAAGGGCCATTCTCCGGTGCCCCACCTTCCAGGGCGGCCGCGAATTGATTCGCCAGTTCCCCGGGGTTCAAGCTGGCCGGTGTCCATGCCGTAAAAAGCGTCGCCAGTATTCCAGCGGTGATGAACGTCACCGCAAGATGGCGTAGAATTTGGCGTGTAATCGGCTGCTCGTTGGCATCCGTACTGCGGAAGCTGATAGGGCTGCGCATGCCTCTGTTCTCTCAAATAGGTGGCTTGTCATTATATCAGCGGAAGTCACATCAAACTACGTGACTCAAGTACCCAGGCGCATGGTTGATAGTTTAAATCAGAAATCGGAGACAAATCACTTTACATAACACAACGTTGAGCCCACTCCAGGCTGCCTTTTTCATACTCCTTCTCTCTTCCACTTGAGTGGCGCACGAACGCGCCCTCTGATCACGCAATCTCCAACCCACAGACTGAATGGCGCGTTCAAGGGTAGAATGGGAGAAGCTATCCAATCGAAACCGGGATCATGGATAAGGAAATTGGATGAAGGAAACTTCCAGCGAACGAAGCGAACTTACACGTTCAGAGTTTCAGCGCTACTCACGCCAGCTGCTACTGCCCGAGATTGGCTTGCAGGGCCAGGAGAGACTTAAAGCATCATCGATTCTCATCGTAGGTGCAGGCGGCTTGGGTTCACCCGTCTCCATGTACCTCGCTGCAGCGGGTGTTGGACGAATCGGACTCGTCGATCATGACGTTGTCGAATTAACGAACCTGCAACGCCAGATTATCCACGGCACTTCTCGGATCGGTGAGCGGAAGGTTCTCTCCGCCCAGGACCGCTTGTCCGACATCAACCCGGAAGCCGAAGTCGTCGTGTTTGACGAACCCTTCACTTCAGAGAATGCGGAGCAGATATCCAAACCCTTTGATTTGCTAATCGACGCCTCAGACAATTTCCCCACTCGCTATCTGATAAATGATCTCTGCGTACTGACTGGGAAAGCGAATGTTTCCGGCTCGGTCTCGCGTTTTGACGGACAAGTCAGCGTATTCTGGGCGGAGAAAGGCCCTTGCTACCGCTGCCTTTTCCCCGATCCCCCACCGGCGGGTTTAATCCCATCTTGCGCCGAAGGTGGTGTACTCGGCCTTCTTCCGGGAACAATCGGGACTCTCCAAGCGACGGAGGCTATCAAGCTGCTGCTTGGAATCGGGACACCTCTTATCGGTACGCTGCTCATCTATGACGCCCTGGATATGCGTTTTGAGATGGTCAAATTGAAGAAGAACCCTGAATGCAGGGTCTGTTCGCAAAACCCCTCTATTGCACAACTGATTGACTATGAGGCTTTCTGCGGTGTTCCCGGGCACGACAATGACGAGAGCAGCCATGCAACCGATTGGGAAATCGAACCTTCCGAGCTTGCAAAGAGGCTGGCAACCGGCGAACCCGTCCGCCTGATAGACGTGCGTGAGCCACACGAGCTGCAGATCTCCGCCCTCCCCAGCGCCGACTCCATTCCCCTTGGCTCAATGGCGACCCGTATGTCCGAGTTGGATGATGCTGAGCAGATCGTCCTATTCTGCAGAACAGGTACACGCTCTACACGAGCGCTGCACCTCCTAACCGGCGCAGGCTTCCAGAAAACCTTGAGCTTACAGGGTGGCATCAACGAGTGGGCACGGCAGGTGGATCCCACCCTTCCCATTTATTGACCAAAGCTTCCCAGGATTATTTAAGCCGCGTTCTCCTGCGAACACATGGGGAAAGGTGACACAACCGCATTCACCTCGTAATGCAGAATGATCCAACTCATGGTTTAATTCCCTCATCATGACTGGGAAAACTTTGATGGCAATAAAAAGGTGGGTTATGCCATCCCACCCCCACATTGCAAAAAAGAAGAAACCATGTCCTTGGTTCCTCGTTCCCATGTGTATCGCTGCACTCACCATCGGGGCCTGCTCCGCCTTTCCAGGAATGGTTCAGAATCCGGGTCCACAACAAACTCAGAACCCAACAACCCCAACCGCCATCCCTTCCAACCCCACGCCTGCACCCGAAATCGAACTCATTTCTCTTAATCTGATCCCGGGTCAGACCCCGGATTCGTGGCAGGTAATTGGACAGTTGATCAACGAAGCCGAGTTCCCACTTGGTGGAATTGCAGTCACCGTTACTCTGCTCGGGGCAGAAGGGAGCGAATTGGGTATGGCGACAGTGCAGGCAATCCCCGCCAGCCTCTTGCCAGGTGAGGAGGCGTTATTCGCTTTAGATTTTAAGGGAACCTTAGACGTGGTTGACACGACCGCCGAGGTCTATGCTGAGCGAATCCCACGCATTCGACGAACCCAGGGAGAAATCCGGAACACTACCTGGCAGGTAAACTCTGAGGGTGATACGGTGATCCTCGGACAGATCACAAACCCTGGCATCTCTCAAGCAAAATTGCTTGACCTCGCCGTTCTGATGATTGATGAAAACCAGGAGCCGATTGGTTACGCTAATCTTGTGGCTTCTTCCACACGCATACACCCGCGTGAATCAGCGCCTTTTATCGCTTCAGCCGATGGGGGATTTGAGCCTGATGACCTGGTCTTCTTCCTGGATATGGTTGTAGATACAACTCCTCCAGAGCCGGATCTTCAATTTCTAGAGCCACCTGCGCTCCAATTCACAGACCAGGGTGTGCCCTTCTTTTTAGTCTCCATCCATAACCCCTCCTCCGATTGGGTATGGGCTTCTGGTCTGCTCATTTTTGAGAACGAGGATGAACTCGTTGGGATAGCACCAATCGACCCCCCACTTCCCATTCAACCCGGCGGGATTCACTCCTTCACCATCCAACAATTTTGGGGGATCTCTCCTGAAATCCTCGCCTCCGAGGATGCGATGCGCTCGCTGAACGCCCACGCATCGGTGGAAGGGGTTGCCACCTTAGCTGCGGACGAGACGGTCTCGCTGCTTGAGTTAAGTATTTCGCAATATGAAGCCCTCGGCTCAATTGTGTTCTTGCGCGGAGTGATAACCAACCCTGACAATACGCTCATCAGACAACCTACCATTTATACGACAGTGCGAAATGAAGAGGGGCTTATACTTTCAGCTGGGTGGGTTTCCCCCGCCGAACTTCTTGAAGCCGGAGAGGCGAGCGATTTCGAACTGTCACTTTTGTTGCCGCGAGAGGCCGATCCAGCGATGCTCGAGTATGATGTGATCGCTGTCGGGTTGGATGCGGATTAGATCGACAGTCATCAGGATCCCTAACGGTTTCCCACTGGGCGGCCCGAGTACAAACCCGGACGTCACCGAAGAAGCTAGAGCATACGGTCACCCTTCCGAGGCTCTATCGAACAACGGATTGTCCTTTCCCTTTATGACGGTTTCTTTATCAGCTCGCGGATTTGGCGGGTTCCCTTTCGCAGGTTACAATTAGGGCGAAGCTTACACAGGAATTGAGCGTAGAAAGTGACGAAAAACCAGGCAAAAATACTCATTGTGGATGATGAACCCGATACCGTCGGGCTCATCGAATTAACACTCCTTCCTGCAGGGTATGAGCTCTCGCTCGCCTACAGTGGCGAAGAGGCGCTCAACATGCTTCGCAATGAGGCGTTTGATCTTCTTCTCCTCGATGTAATGATGCCTGAGATCACGGGTTTCGATGTTATCCGTGTACTCTCGGAAGAGAATAAAACCATTCCTCCGATCATATTTCTATCGGCCAAAGGTCAGCAAAAAGACATCGACGAGGGAAATGCGCTCGGTGCCGCAGGATATCTTGTCAAGCCTGCCACCCGCGGCCAACTCCTCGACGCGATCGGTGCCGCCCTATACGAAGCAAAAAGATAAATGGAATCCATTGATTACAATCTCGATCTTTTCGAAGCGATGCTGGATGAGATCGAAGATTTTCTCCTCTCAGCGGATATATTCTGGCCCCTAGCCAAGCGCTCCAAACCTGATTCGCCCCCCTACCCCCGCCTCAGCACGGGGGGATTATTAATGACTCAGGACGAAGCCCAGGCACAAGAAGATGAGATGAACTCCGACCAGAAAGCACGGCATGCCCAACTGCAGAGCCAATGGGAAAGGATTCTCAATAAGTGGCGCAGTGCGCTCGGGCGCAAATCAGAACGAGAAATGGGGATGCGATTGAATCTATGGCGAGCATATCTCTCCGACCTGGAAGAAGAAAATGCTTCACATTTTGATTACCATCGAGAGACACGAAACCGAGTCCTATTTACACGTCTTCGAACTCTCACTGCGAGCAGCAGCAAGACTCTCAAGATGGAGAAAACGATTCGCTCCCTGGATGCTCGGCTGCTCAACCTGACCATCGCCAGTGAGTTCATCTGGGACGATCGCTTGCGTGAGACCTACCCGGAAGGGAATTTCGGGGTTCTCTACCGTCAACCACGAGAGAACGGCAAATGAATGCGCTATGGTATTAAACTGACAGGCGCCGGATTTACCGGCGCCTGTTTTCATTATGGCAATGATTAGTTGGCCGCGATCGTAATGCGCAGACCTCACACCGGAGTCATTACTTCGCGTACTCGATTGCGCGTGTCTCGCGAATGACAGTAACCTTTATCTGCCCTGGGTACTGCATCCCCTCTTCGATCTTCTTGGCGACGGTACGCGCTAGGCGCGTCGACTCAAGATCGTCGATATCTTCGGGACGGACAATTACACGGATCTCTCGCCCTGCTTGAAGCGCATAACACTGTGAAACACCGTCGAATGAATTTGCGATCTCTTCCAACGACTTGATACGCTTAACATACTGCTCAAGGCTCTCGCGCCTGGCTCCTGGGCGAGCACCGCTGATCGCATCCGCCGCCTCGACAATCACCGCCTCTACAGATTCTTGATCAATATCACGGTGGTGGGCTTCGATAGCATTAACGACGATTGGATTGACACCATAGCGGCGGCAGAAATCCGCTCCTATTGACGCGTGAGTCCCCTCCACTTCGTGGTCCATTGCCTTACCGATGTCATGAAGCAGCCCTCCAGCCTTGGCAATTTCTACATCTGCGCCCAACTCCGCGGCGATCACTGCTGCGAGTTGCGACGATTCTAATGCGTGAGCGAGCTGGTTCTGGCCATACGAAGTGCGGAACTTCAAGCGGCCGAGCTTCTTAATGATCTCCGGATGAAGTCCGGGAACACCTGCTTCGAAAGAGGCGCTTTCGCCCTCCTCCACGATGAGCCGCTCAACTTCTTTTCTTTGTTCGCTTACGATCTTCTCAATCTGGGCAGGATGGATGCGCCCATCCAATACAAGCGCTTGCATGGAGCGCCGGGCGACCTCCCGGCGGACAGAGTCAAAACACGAGATTGTTACCGCCTCAGGCGTATCGTCGACGACCACATCCACTCCGGCAGTTTGTTCGAACGCTCGGATATTCCGTCCGTTCCGGCCGATGATGCGGCCCTTCATATCGTCTGAAGGCAAAGAGACCGCGGATACTGTAATCTCGGAAACGTGGTCCGATGCCACCCTCTGTATTGCGTCGGCGATCAGATGGCGGGCACGTTTATCACCTTCCGCCTGCGCCTCTTCTTCGATCTGTCGAATAATCCTGACCATATCCCCCCGGGAATCCCGTTCTACCTCTTGAAGAAGTTGGGTTTTGGCTTCATCTCGGGTCATGCTGGAAACACGTTCGAGCTCAACGAGGATTTCTGCAAGGCGATCATCCAGCTCGTTCGATCGGCGGTCTACATTACTCTGGCGTTTATTTAACGTTTGTTCGCGCTTCTCCAGCTGATCGAGTCGGCGATCATTTTCCGCTCTTCGCTGCTGAAGACGCTCATCTTCCTTCGAGAGCTCTGCCCTCTTGCGGCCCATCTCTCCTTCGGCCTCATCGCGTATACGCAGCGCTTGATCGCGCGCTTTTAACTCGATTTCTTTTGTCTGCGCTTGGGCCTCGTCAATCATCCGCTCAGCTTCCACCATGCGGCCGCGCACAGCACGCTCAATCTGCAATTGACGCAGCAAGTAACCAATGACCGCGCCTGCAACCAGCGATATTACGATACCGATTATCAGTGGACCATTCACTTTTCTACCTCACTTTTCTCATCAGAGCCGTTTTCTTCATGCATCAAAATCGATAATGTGGAGGAAATGAGTTCATAGGAAAAGCCGCGACGGGCGAGGAACTGTCTCAGCCGACGATTGGAAGCTTCTTCTGAAAGATCACCGTAACGTTTACATGCTTTCCTGGCTACAGTGAGAGCTGCTTCAGCCTCGTCGAACCCTTCAAGGGCAGTTTCGATCGCCTCTTTTGACACTCCCTTACCGCGTAGTTCGCTCCTCAGCATCAGCCCACTTCTTGGGCGAAATATTTGCCGGTTCTCAACCCAAACTCGAGCGAACTCAACATCATCGACAAGGGATGCTTCTCGCAGCCTCTTTAGAACCCGGTCCTGCACATTGATCTCGATCCGGTTCCGAGAGAGCTTGTTAGCGATTTCCTTCTCGGAATGAGGGCGCCTTGACAGGTAGCGCAACGCGCGTTCATAAGCGCGCTGTTCCTCATCCTCGTCTTTCAACCGCTCAATATCTGCTTCAGATAATTCCTGTCCGACCTTTAAACCGGCCGCGATAATCCTTTGAACTCCAAATTGAAATTGATCATCAATAAATACGTTTACTCTATTTTTCTTTCTCCGCTGCAATTTCAAGGCGGTAATCACTCCCGCCACGTTACTCACCTCCCATGAACACAAAAACCGCGAACCTTATCGGCTGCGGCTCAATGCAATGCTCACGGGATTTCCCAATCCCGAAATGACGATCTGACTCCGAATCACTCCACGCATGCAGATCGCATCATGGAGTGGGCAGGCTAGCTTTTACTACACCCTCTTAGAGGGCAAAATCCCACCTTTTTCACCTACCATCCTAACGTTGTTCTTCTCTATCGGTGCCAAATCTCATTTCAGAGATCTTTCGCAATGCTTTGGCCGCGCTTTTCATAAATTGGATCACGCAGCACGATAATGATAACACGAGCGTCAATCGCTCGTCTCGCTTTCTCCTTCACTGCCGTTTTCTTCTAGATCGGCATCTTTCCTAATCCCCGCTTCGATCTCGGAAGCCATTTCCGGATTCTCACGCAGGTAGTTCTTAGCGCTCTCCCGTCCCTGGCCCAAACGCGTCTCTCCATACGAATAGAACGAGCCGCGCTTCGTGATCAGATCTATCTTCACCCCTAGATCCAGG